>LLBZ010012964.1_pt3 | contig 22868 bp, 31 predicted proteins | sample 1489421 | NCBI WGS metagenome assembly LLBZ01 (sample SAMN04092657, study PRJNA295927) | soil metagenome | biome: Soil prokaryotic community; feature: Bulk soil; isolation source: soil from tomato rhizosphere | host: tomato cultivar Moneymaker | place: South Korea | collected 2011-11-01 | reverse complement strand
CTAATGAAAATTTGGAGGTAATTAAGGATTCTTTGTCTCAAATTATGTCCACAATTAACAAGTCTCAGTAGTACATTTTTCTGGGATGGTTCCGAATCTCCCTGGAACCATCCCAAGAATTTCCAGATATCTGTAATTTTTGTAAGTGGGATAATAAGAATGCCTAATGGAGATATCGCAGTAGCAATTGATAAAGCTTGGAAAGCGGGTATGAATGCTTTTAATAAAGGGTTAAAATTAACGGATAATCCTTTTGAATCAGGTATGTATAGAGATTTATGGGCTGAGGGATATAAACACGCACAAGCTACCGTTAGAACTGTTCTCAATAAGGAGTAAAAAAAAATGAAAGTTTTTATCAATGATGTTAGTTACATTCCTGCTCCTCCTTTGCCAGATTCAGATGCTCCGATTTTAGAGCGAGTGTTATCCTGCCCAATTAACTATGAATTGGGGAATAAGACCATTAGAGATTATCTCTACGACTTACTAAAAACATTGTGGGATGAAGGGGAAGGTTTTAGCGGACAATGCCCGTTTGGTAATAGCGGTTGGGCTTATGATATGGCTTATGCTTTGGCTAAGCAGGGGATTGTAGAAGCTGAGATTTATGAAGACGGCTACGTGGTTAGTTTTTCGTCGGAGGAGAAACAAAAAGCTTATAGCCTGATCAATGATGCGATTGCTTTTGTTTTTTACGGATCAAGTCCGCAAACTGACTAGGAGCGCGATAGATTGAATGAAAACAAACCCGTCAGGTTTAATCGATCGGACGGGTTTCGGAGTATGACGGTAGAAAAACTTTTAGGGGATAATAAAAATGGCTAACTACAAAATTCATTATAGAGACAATTTTGATGGTTCCGATCGATTACCAGATCAACAGATAACCGATCCTTCTAGTTTGGAAACTTCATTTAGTGTCCTTGCAGATGAAACAGCCAGATCATGGATTTCAGACAATAAAGGATCTAAGGACAAAAATTATGAAATAGATGATAATTACCAAATTGTGCCAGAAATCTAATTTACAATTAGTATGTCATACTACTTGAAATATATATTTTGGTATGACATACTAAAGGAAGTTCGAGAGTAAACAATCACTGAAATAGGTAGGTACATCATGCAAGAATTAACTAGAGTTCACATACACTTCAAAACAACAGACGAAACACTTCAACTAGATGTTTATAATACAGAAGGTTTTATCTTGGAAATTATGGAAGATTCCGATCTTCATTTTATAACTTTGTCTTGTCCGGCAATGGGAGGAAATTCTAAAAAAGTTAGTGTTAATAAGAGTGATATAAGATATATCACTTTGAACGACTAATTTCCAATTGTTAAATAGTATGTCATACCACTTGAAATATATATTTTGGTATGACATACTAAAGGAAGTTAGAGAGTAAACTATTTTGGATAGGAAGAAAACCATGTTACAACATTTCTTGACTAACGCGATCGTTCTAGTTTCTGTTCTAGGTTTTTCGTTTTTCGTTTTCATGTTTATTGTTGGTAAATTCTACTACGTAGTAGAATATCAAAGTATGTTTGATGATGATGAGGATATTTTTGACTTTCAAAATCTTTCAGATTATGTGGCCCCATCTAATCCCGTTTTCGCGTCCATAATGGAACCAAATGATTTCCTCAATGCTGTTGAATTTAAGCGTTTAGTAGACAAACTAGATCTTTTAGTTTGTGGTAAAACAAATTTGATGATTACGGAGGATGAGTCAATCACTGAAGACGTTTCTATAGATGGCACAGCAAACAAATCGATGCGTTACAGTTCAGTCTCTACTGTTGCTATTGATGATTCCGGTTTTCCTGATGAGGCGCTACGAAGCAGAGCAAAAGAATTGGGTATCAAATCCTGGAATCATCCTAGAATCAAGTCATCGACATTACAGCGTAAAATTGACGAGAAATTAAATAGTTAGATCTTTGTCATCCTGTGCCATATTCGATATAATTTGGGTATGGCACAAACAACTAAGTAAAAAAGATAGGAGTAGGAAAATGACAGTTGTTAAATTTTGTGGACAGTATTATCAAGTTGAACAGTATTATCAAGATTTAACTAATCCCGAAATTTCTACCGAATTTGTAATGGATTGCCTAAAGAGAGATTTAGATAATATCTCTGATGTGATTAAAAATTTTGTTTATCTTGAAGAAACAAAAAAGACTATTATAAATAGCACGTTGCCATACATCATGGTTGAATTCAGTGTGTTAGTTGAAAGAATTTCTGAGGTTTCTAATCCCGATATTGTGGATGAGATTAATTTAATTTCCGAAAAACTTAATATATTGTTTAAGGATTAGATTTTCGACAGACGATCGAATTTCAAATCATTGGATCATGATGTTAGTTTTATCAAAAGGAGAATAAACCATGATTGTGTATTCCGGATCATTAGCATTTTATAATGATACTAATGTCGGAGTGTTCCCAATTTTTTCTACAGGTGAACATTTTAAGACTGTCTATGAGTTTAGACAATGGGCATTGGACAAATTAAATGAAGAAGAACCTATTACATACAGAACTTCTAATATTATCATTAACATCATGCAGATTGATATCTCAAATACAGGAGAAATGATTCCGGTGTATAATCATTATGAGGTTATCAAGAATTACGATTCATCATTTAGTGGAGTTCATAGACAACTAAGCAAATTCATGTTTGATAATGGGATGAATTTTGATATTGCTGAGTAGGGTAGAATAAATAAACCTTGCTAAATTTAGCAAGGTTTATTACTGAAACTTATAAACAGTTACAGGTTTATGAATTGTCAATTGATAAATTTTGGTTTTTGTGATATAATTTGAATAAGTTGTTATTTCGAGGTTTCGATTATGTCTGATGGAATGTTAACAAACCGTTCTACTGGTAAAACTACCCCTATCCCACCTTGGGAGACAAAGGGTGATAAGTCTTTATCTGATGATGAGCAAAACGCTAGATATAAAAACGTTAATTCAGATACTAGAGATTGTAATTCTGACTCCGTTAACTATCGGAGTAAAGAATCCGGTTATGATGGTTATGCCGCAATTTGATTTTGAGTAACTCAAAATCATTTAGTTAAATACACTAATGTATTTTAACTTTGATAATAATAAATAAACCTTGCTAGATTTAGCAAGGTTTATTTATATAAAAATATATATTTTTCAGATTATCATTACATCATCATTTGAATTAAATTTGAATCATCCATATTCAAAAATGCTTCATCCATATCACCAACGGAATCATAATACATTCCTGAAATGTTTACTATGTAATCATATGCTCCGCTTAAACAATCGGTTAAATCAGTGATCAGTGGTTCTGGTTTTTCATTAAACTTGCAGAATATTTGCGCAAGTTCCTGTGCTGTTAGATATTCTCCATCAATAAAATACATTTTATCTGCAATAACTAATTTACTCCGTTTTGCGGCATGAGCAGCAGGTAAGGCGCGCCTAACTTTATCTTTTTGGGGTTTATATCCTTCCACTTGATAACTAGGCATCGATGCTATCATACCTTGCACGTATTTATCGCCGGATGCTCCTCCTTCGTGTTCAATTAAATGCGTTATAGGATAATGAGAATCGCTTCTGATAATTTCTCTTATCCATTCATCGCCCTCTAAGGCTTCAATTTTTTCGGCTTGTGCGTCTACTAAAACAATAATATTATCAACTACAGCCAGTTTTACTGTAGCCGAATAAAAACTTGTCTTTTTGACTGTTGAAGCCAGATCAAAGTATCTTACTTGATAGTAACGGTGGAGTTGGAAATCATCAATTTGAACAAATTTGAATTGCTCAAACTTGAATACATGACCTTGCGAATATTTTTTAGGAATTGCGTCTAGTTCTTCTTCCGCACCGTCCCCATAATAAGCATATACTTCTTCTACATATTTATCTTCATTTTCTTTTGTCCATTCCTTCCCTGTGAATGCACAAAGGTTTTTATAATACCCTTGCGTGATAGCGTCTCTAAAAGTAGTTCGATGATACGATCCCTTTAATTCACCCTTCTCTATTCTTTCGGTATATTTGTTAAAAGGATGATCTATTCCGTTGTGGGTAGATAGAGCCATGATAGTAGATTGGCCACGTATAACGGCCCCCAACACAGCGGACATGATATCTTCTACATCACTAATGCGGAAGGCCAATTCATCTAAAATCATTAAGGCATTTTCTTTACCGCGATATACTACAGGTGTGCCAGGAATAGCGCGAATATATCTACCGTTGTTTAATACAATAGATTGTTTTTTAATATTGGATTCTTTTATAATTTCGATCGAATATAATTTCTTGGAAATATGATTGTAGACACGTAGCCATTTCGCACAATATTGGATGAACTCTGAACACGCGTCTATATTATATGTGCTGTAATAGACGTTTTGTGAATTTCTCATCACTACAGCAACAGCTTTCGATGATGTGGCGAAAGTGTATCCGGTGCGTCTACCTTTAGCACACCATATCAACTTATCAGGATCACTCATCCAAGATTTCTGATACGGCAAAAACATATCAGAAATCTTGGGTAATTTACTTGGTTTTATAACTTGTGCAATATCTCGTTTTTCTTCTAATCGTCTTGACTTTAGTGATAAAGAACTATTTATCTTCTTAGTTAATCGAGATAAGCTCATATTATTTAATCACTGTTCCTGTGATAGTTCTTTGCATTCCAGAGATCATATCGTCTGTTAATTCTACCGTTTCGGTTTGTTTACCGAAGATTAATTGGGCTTGTTCGGCTTCCGATTTTTCCACTAATTGTTCGAGTAACTGTTGCTTGTGGGCAGGGATCAAATTAGCGTCAATAAAGGTTTCGGTAGCCTTAACAAGATCTGGTGTCAGATCTAATGCTGCGGCAATAGCTGACATAGGTACGCCTTTATAGACTTTTTTGATTGTTGTTTCCTTTGTTTCGGGATAATCGTCTATATGTTCTCCATCTTTATTGACGATCGCTTTAGTCTTTGTGTGCATAGTTGTTTCCACAACACCGTTTGTTAGTATTTCTAACAATTTGCGCTTACCCATCACTTTAATAGCATCATTCGTTGATTTTGTATAAAAACGTTCGGCCCCTTCTATGTCTCTGTCGAACTCAGGATCTTCTTTACATATTTTTCGATAATCCGTATATTCGAGACCTAATTGACGGCAAGCAATAACCCTGTTTCCCACTTTCGCTGTTAGGTTCAATATTTTATTTTTTAATGCTTGGTTATCAGAATGAGCCATAATGTTACTCTTAAAATTTCTGATTATTTATTATATTCTAGTAGAATAAATATTAAATATCTCCTATTATATAGTATATTGGAAATATTGTCAACATAAAAATTAATAATAATTGTATATATTTAGAAATATATATTTTTGAATTTTCGATTGCTAAAAACCGATAAATGATCTATCTTATATATATATTGTTACTATGCGTCTATGTGGTTTGGTGATTATTCTTATGGATCATATATTCCTGATGTTCAAAAATTCCGGACATCTGGAATTATGAATACAAAGTAAAATGAGGTGAATGTATCATGGCAGTTTATTTGTGCGACAAAAAAGTTTATGGTGAAGTTGTCAAGGTCGGTGATCGCAAGTTCCTTATTAAATATATTGTTGGTAAAATTGTATGTTATACTTGGTATAGCACTGATGGATTCCAGTTATTAGGAGAATAATGGCTAAAAAATTTTTTGTTACCAATAGGGAACACGACGATCAGCTTGATATGGACTACAAAACTTATCATGACGGAGAAAAATTTCAAGACAACGAATTTAATGCTAAACCATACGATCGTCTTGCTGCCAAAAAAGTAAAAAAGAATAATCCGGGATCTAAACTTGAAAGTCACTAATGAGTTCTTACAATGGTGTTATATGAATATTAAGACATTTTACATAGAATTTACGTATGAAGCCTTAACCGAACACAATATGTATGATTCAATTCAAGAGTTTAGTTGTGAGGAAAATGAGTCAGGGTACGACATAATCAGTAGGTGGTTCATGGAATCCGGGTATTCTCTATCGCGGCTTAAAGATTATCATTATTTAGAAAACCATTAAGTAAAAAAGATCCCTGGTTACTACCCAAACCAGGGATCATCTTGCCGAAAATGAGGTGAAACGGCAAGCTTAAAAAATTGGGTATTCAGAATTTACTGTTGACATTCTAGTGAGGGTGGTATATATTTGTAATAGGAATTTGGAATAGGAATTTGGAGTAAATTATGAACGCTACAGAAAACCGCCGACGCAATTCATACGCTTCTAATTGCTGAAAGTGTCGTGTTTTTGTTGAACAAGGTCGCGGTTGGTTGTATCAAGACACGCAAAGCTCTCATCGCGACGCTAGAATCAAAAAACATTGGAAGGTCAAGTGTGATGAGTGTCACAGAAAAACCATAAAGAAAGAAACAGTCGAAAAAATGTCGGTTGCGACGGCCAAAAAACTTATTAAAGAACATGGAAAGCGTTTCGATGTTGCAGTCGTTGCGGGATGGGAAGATGAAAAAGTTGCGACATTTGACGGCAAGCCTTTAGACAACTTTGGCATTACAAGCTATCTCTGGGTATCTCCAGAACAGTTTGTTTTCTTGACTACTGGAGAAGAAGTGTCAGATTTTAATATGACCGAAAGAGCCTATGCTCTACTTGAATCTTTTTGTTTAGACTTAGATGCTAAGCGGTTGGGGCAATGAAAGTTTCGCTATGTATCAACAGTAAATTCTGAATACCCAAAAAATGAAAACTTCTAAGGGATCGGGCGATCCCTTATTTTTATAGTGGATTAAATACCTGTGCTTCCTTAGTGATAATTAATCCGGTTCCCCCTGCTTGTTTATGGTTTCCACCAAAATTACCGAAACCGCCACCTGCACCACCTTGGTAAATTCCCGATCCATTGCTTGTTCCAGGTGTGCCCCCATTCACATTTACGGCATTGGCAGCTATGTTCACTTCAGGAGCAATCGCAGCAAAGATCCCCCCTGCTCCTCCTCCTCCCCCTGCTGCGTTTGTGTTATACCCATTAGCACCGTTACCGCCAATACAATCAGCCGTACCATTTACGACAATGGAACTATATGATCCTAATGATATAGATCCTCCAGATCCTCCACCGGATCCCCCTAATGTCGGGTTTCCGGATAATATGGTGAAAACTCCGGCATTGCCCCCGTTGCAACTTATTGTTCCATCAATAAGTATATTCCCTAAAACTTCTACCACAATACCAGATCCGCCCATACCACCGGGATCCCGTATTGTTGTTAGCCCAGCTTCATCTGTATGATCCACGGTTTCGGAACCACCGGATCCTAATCGAGATACTCCTAAATTATAAGGTCGGCCCCCATTATTGAACCATGCTTTACCTGTTCCATACTGATTTATAGGGATACCTTGCAACCATCCTCCAGATTCTATGGTAAATGATCCCGTACAGCGAATTTTAACGAAACCATTTGGAACCAATATGTGAGTACTTGCGGGTATTGTAAAATCGGTAAATTCATATACTGATTGTGTCAGATTGAACTCACCGTTATATTCTCCGTCGCCACCAAAACCGCCGAAGATTTCCGCTTTTACTTTATCGCCGTAATAAAGTTGCTGAATTAGTGGACGTAGACCGATTAAATCGTTCAATAGTGTTCTTAAATCGGGTTCGAGTTCCTCTAAAGTAATGTGCGGAGAAGATCCGTCTTCGTTTAATTGTAAATGGTTGTGTCCAGATGTTGCGTCAGTGCCGTTCCAAGCTGTTAAAAATGCTTCTAATAGAACAGTCACGTTATCTTCAAAAAGCGTCTTCATTGATTCACCTAAAATATATATTTTCTAACTATTTATTGCACAGATTATATTGCTTCATTAATTCTTTGAAGTTCCAATACGGCATAGATTTCATTACCGCCCCTGCCACAAGGTCTTCCCCGATCGTTGCTGTTGCCGAATAATGAGAAGGAATGATAAAGTCCTATATTTGTTTCACTGGAAAGATTAATCACTCCTGACACTTTAGACCATACATTACCGTGATAAGAGATCTGAAAATCCCCTAATCCGTTATGTTCTGAATCCCCTTGAATTAATGTTACTCCGGTAGAAGTTCTCACGTCTAAACGTGTTCCCTGTGTTGCGCAACTAGCGGCCCGGCCCCATACCCGATAACGCCCAGCTTTCACTGTCACATAAGGCGGGTTAACTGAAATCATGTTAACGCTACCAGCAGAGTTATAAATTGAATTTTCTTTGATAAATTCTAAATTTCTCCATCCTTGCCCACTACCACCGGGATCATTTTGTGGTTTTTCTTCAGTTACACGAGCAAACATATTTGTAATACGTTTGAGTGTAACGGCATTAATGATATTCGTGTTATTTGATATTTGTTCAATAGTTGGGGCTGTTGTGGCAGGAGGAACCGTTAAGGCCGATAACGCCGCCTGTAAATGGGCTGTTGTGGCAACATGGGTAGTATTATCACCAAGCGATCTTGTGGGCGCTTGTAAGCTTGTGGTAAATGTTGCTGCTTCATCTAATTTAGCTAAAGTTACCAAATAATCATAAAGTTTATCGGCTGTTGGTGCTTTGTTCGTAACACCGTTCCAACTTATACCGAAAATTGTATCTAGTAAAAAGTCCGCTGATACACCGCCTATTTCTGTTCCTTCTACCAACTTCTGCCAATAGGTTGTATTTGTCGGTAATGTTCCCGTTGTGGGAGTGTACGATATATACCAATATGAACCCTTCGTGGAATCATAATAAACCACATCGCCTCTATTGTATTCGGTGGATCCGTTCCAATCTCCCAGAGGATTATATATTCCAGATACCAGAGATTGTAAGTTGGATCCTACAGTCAATAATCGTGCTATATGTTGTAAAGATGTATTGATATTGGATGTATTGACGCTAGAATGTTGCAATTCACTCCATTCTAGTTCTACTTCATCGGGAATATTTGTGTTGAACGGTTCAAATAAGGCTAGACGATTTACTCTATTGAACTCTTCGAGTAGTTCGCTATCCTCCGAATGTACGGCCCCCGTATAATATCTTAGTCCTAGATCTGGATCATCGCCAATTACATTAAATTGATGGTAATCTCCCCCTGTAGATTCTCCATTTGGGTAGATGGAAGTATAAACTTTACCATCTAAATACAATTCCAAGATGGTAGACTCATACTTGAAAGAAAAATTATAAGTAGGTTCATCGGTTGGTAATAACTCGATCCCAGCGGCGATCGGTGTGCCGTCTACCGTTTCTACATCCTCAAGATCACCGTCTATTACTTTGTATGTATATTCTAAATTGTAATGAACGCTGTCAGGATCGGTTGATATATCAATTAACGGAGCATTCAATTTGACAGTTAAATAACCTGTAACCGGATTCCCAATACTGTCTTTAATTATTCCAATTAGTTTAGTCATCTATTCCCGTTCCTATTCGTTTTATAGGTAATTTTTAATATCTAATAATTCCAGATATCTGGAATTATTAAACCCCTTTATAGAGTCTGTTTAACTAGAAAATCGGTTAATCTGTCTAATACATCAATTGAATTGTGTCCATCCCTGTATTGAGCAACTTCTAAAACTGGAACCAATGCCATATCCCATAAATTGTCGGGTAAATGGTAACTAATATCTTGACCATTCACCACGGTTCCAGCTACAAACCACCCTTTATGATATGATCCGTCTACGTGTTTTCTTGATTTCCATCCCCCATACATTCTGAGGAAACAGAGAAACAATAAATTACGATGTTGATACAATTCGTGAAATGTGTGATAACCATCGGACACATTAGAAGGATCGCAGTAGAAATCAATAATTTTGTTATCTTCTAATTTGATCAAAATTTTGTCAGACATTATTCAGCATCACTCCTGTATTGTATAGTTACTTTGCACCAAAATGGTATAAACCTATCTACACACCATAGAACAGTTTGATACTCTTCGGTATTGGGTTGATAAGCATCATTAATGATTAACAGATATTCATTGTAATTTGGCGATCCGATCACTTCACCTGGTGTATCAATACCAACGATAAAACCATCTGATTTAGTTAGTATTGCATCAATATTTAATGCTGCTAAGACATACTCGAATACAATTCTATTACCTCTAAATTTCCAAATAAATGGTTCTTTATAAACACCTTCTAATAATTTTACTTTTGATTCTTTAGACCAATTTACATTGTAAAAATCGCCTTCAAAACCAAAATAAACTGCAAGTGCGTCTATTTGGTTTTCAGTAAATATTCTAAGATCTCCTGAAAAATCTAGAAAATTTTGGATTGAGTTCTTCCAAGCTTTATATTGAAGTTCAAAATACTCAATTAACTTACCGGAATCGGTAATATAATCGTAGCTAACAAAATCAGAATATATACCTGGTAATTTTCGGTATATAACCCGATCTTGCTGATAAATGATAGGATCTACTTCTGGCATAAAATATATATTTTATTGCGTAAATGTTCTATTATCTACAAAATCACCCTGAACCATAGTAACTTTAATAGTTCCCACCCTTACACGTTGATTGATTGGATTGAATACAAAATTATTAGCATATACACTTTCCTCATTCAGTCCTACAGATACACTTTGTACATAATCGATATAAAGACCGTTTGCAATTCTAGTTAATTCATTGTTAACTACAATACCCCTAGTCGCCCCAACCGTTTGTACGAAGTTACCCGGATAAAGGTATTGTCGCAATCTGTAATTTATATCATTGGCAATCAGCGTAGCGACACTAGCGCGATTAATACTGACAATAACATGAAGAAATAAAGTAATTACATCCATTCGATGCAATTCAACCGATCGGATCCCTAAAGGCATCCTTTGGTGAATATCGTTATTAATTATTGTAAAATCACTTGGTGTAAGGGTATCACCGTTAATATAACAAGCATAAATATCAACGTTGATCAAATCTTCATCGTTATCAACTGTTAATGTTAATCTCGGATAAGTTTGTTTAATGTAGTTATATACATCCAATTTGGTGACTAGTGAACTACCCCGAATAAACGCTCCTACCCTAGCTTGTAAATCGACTATTTTTTCACCATTTGTTCCTCCACTTGATGATGATTCATTTGTCACTGTAAATTCAGTGTCAATGACTTTTAGAGCTTGATTAATATTGTACGGTGGTAAATTACCATCCGATCCGGGTTCGGCCGCTATAGCGTCAACATAGCCTAATTTAGATCCTGCCGGAATTAATAAAGTTCGCTCTGTTAGGAATAATTTGCCATTTGTCGCCCTAACAGGAAATCCTTTAGAGAAATAGGTATTTTCAATCCTGGTTTGTAATAACTCAAATTTTAGCGTACCCCTAGCTTGCCTTGCTGCCAACGCACTAAAACCCAGTAATTCAAAAAATATTAACCTGAGTTCCTGCTCTAGATTTTTTAGTAGAATTACAAATTGGTCATAAACATAAATTTGTGCTTCTACTAAGATCCTGTATGGACTATTTAACCCCGTTTCATAAATTAGGTTATTGGTGGCTGTAGTTGCGTAAGAAATGGCATCCTCAGCAATTGTCAATGCTTCATCTGTCCTAAACCCAAATTGAATTAAGCTAGCCATAAATATATATTTTCCTATATTTCTATTTCTACTATTCCGGTTTGACCAAATACGGCGTAATTAATTGTGACTTTTTTAGATCCTAAATTAATTCTATTGGCGCTATCTTTGATATCCTCAGATTTAATTAAAGTAAAAGTTACCTCCCTAAAATATTTTGTTAGTGCCGATCTAAATATTGCTTCTATTTGACTATTGGATACTGGTGGCGTATGAATAAGTTTAGGTAATCCGTAATCTGGTAGAAGTGGACGTTCTCCCTTAGAAATGGTACAAAACATTTTAATCATGTTTCCATAGGATTCTGGTGTAGATATCCTTTGTAATGATCCAAATTCGATTCTAGGGGGATATTTTAGGGACTGCTTTTTTACAATAATTTTAGGCATAATTACTATAATGTATAAGGCTTATGATCGTAATCAACTGAATCTAAAGACCATGCTAATGATCCAGTTTTGGTAACATACCATTGTGTTTGAACTGGCATTAAAAATATTCCATTAGTAACACCTGCTAACACTACATTATTAGTTCCTGCTATATTAATTCTGGCTGTAGTTGCTATTTTGAAATAGATTCTAGTTCCTGTTGCGGCTTCGGAGTCAGTAGTTGAAGTTATATTGACTTGAATCGCTGGTAAAGCGTCCTGTGAAGGCGTTCCGCTAGTGGGCAGATCAGAATCATTGCAAGTTAATGTAACTTGTGTATTAAACCATTGTGCTGATGCTGATACGGCGGCCCCTTTGGATGCTTGAATGAAATTATTATGTTTATACCGTTTAACTAAATTTTCTAATATAAAATTATACTTGTTAGTCGAATCTGTTTTAGTTTCAAATAAAGTGTTCGATTCAACGGAATTATAAAAATCGGAATCAATTGTTGTTTTGTTATAGTAATTTGTGTTAACCCAATCTTCGGTAGCGAAACCTTCCAAGTTAGGTGGCTCAGGTATATCAATATCTAGAATAACTTCCGGATCAATAATACTGAAATAAACGCCCCTTAATTTATCTTCAAATGGATAAGAATATAAAACGTAATCGCCTATTTCTAATTGTTCATATAATTGGAGCATTAATGAACTTGGTAATAGCCAATAACTTCCTGCATTAGAGTCCGTTGAAGCATTAGATACTCTGATTCTACCGTCCGATCTTTTATGAGTGACTTTACCGATTTTTACGGTATTTGATATTTTTGTTAACTCTCTAATTTGATTTTTTATAGCAATTATTTCAGCGAAAATATTTTGTTCGCTTTGTCTGTATAAATACCTATTTTTAATGTCACTTCTACTTGTCATAAATATATATTTTTGGCGTTTTTAGTTATGTTCTAAATCGAATAATTTTCTAATTGCTGCCCATTAGTAATGCAGCATCCGATTGATCCGTCTTGATTACGATCGTTATACAATCCCAAGTTATAACTTTGTCCGTATTTATTCCGGAGATCCACATAAGAATATGATGAGAAACTAGTCGGAATGTATCCGGCGGGATCTACAAATGTACCACTAAATATATTATTTCCTGATACTCCTTTTGCAATTCCGAAATGCAAATGTGATCCTGTGCTGGTTCCAGTATTATTCTCTTTCGCTATTTCTTGACCAGCTTGCACTTGTTCACCAACACCAACTAATAATGATTGGCAGTGACCATATAAAGACCATAATTGATCTTGTGCATGGTACAAAACTATATAATTACCGTATCCGCTTCCATCAGTGTTATTATTTGCTGTAACGACTTCCCCAGCCGCCGCAGCATAAATAGGTGATCCCGATCCTGCTGCTAGATCAACACCTTTATGATCACTTGATGCCCCCGCTGTTGGAGCAGTTCTAGGCCCAAAACCGCTAGTTAATACACCGTCACTAGGACTTACCCATCCTGGATAAACGCCACCTGGACGATTATTTATCACAGTGCCGTCACCCGTTCCACTGGGCGTTGATGCTGCTCTGCTTCCATTAATGTAATTTACACCATTGCTATCAAGCATAGCTCTGATTTCTTCTACTGCTGGCCCCCAAGATTCCGTTCCTGCTCCTACAGCCGTTGCTCCTCCACTTGTTAATCCAACTATAAGCCCCCAATCATCAAACCAAGGCCCACCGCTGTCACCCGGATCGCTAAAATTAGGGTTATCTGAGACTACTATAGTTTTAGCTCCTATTACTGTCCCCTTACCTCCGTCTGCCACTTCGACAACATTACCAGATTTCATATACCATTCATGTTGGCCCGATCCATCTTCTTTAGCAGGAAACCCAATTACATGAATTCCGGTTTCGGTTCCTTGAGGCGGGTAAATACTTGTGTCAGGGGCAATAGGTATGGGCTTTAATCCTGTTTTATCAATTTTGACTAAAAGTAAATCTTTATCTTGGTTCACATCAATTTGCTGGGCTGCGGCTGTAGTGCCGTCTTTGAATGTTATGTCATTAAAACTTGCCATGTGCCCCGCACTGAATATATACCCATCTTCAGAAACAACGAAACCCGTTGCCGAACCGAATTTTACAACTGAATTAACGTATAAATTATATATTTCATCCGCAGATAATTTACCACCTCCAACCGTGGTAGTACCACTTCCCGTTTCTTCTTCTTCAATTGGAATGTATTTTAATAGTTCTAATGTTGAAGTATTTTGTAAGATGTTATGGCTGATAGACATTACTAGCCATACATCATTTTTTAGACTATTAGGGATATGAGAATAAGCGTCGTTAATTGTAACATCATCTTCCGGTTTCAAGTCCAGCATGGAATCATTCAAAATTGATTCTATTTTCACCGGATAAAGAGGATCTTCGTCTACTACTGCTCTATCCTCAAATGATAAATCTAGTATTTCATTAATGATTAGTCGTTTGGATTTACTCAATCGTTCCGCTGTGACAACAATTGATCCCGTACTCGTATCTTCCGTTACTGTAATGGGTTTTCCTTCCGTTTCTTCATTAATAATTTCTTCGTCTGTTCTACCTTCCCCATCTATTCTTGGATCCCTCTCTAAATCGATCGGGGCATCGTTAGGATAAGGACTTTCATTTTGTATAGGTTGTCCGGGTACTTTGTTTGGGCTATTTGGAATTATTCCTGGATTTTCAACGGGTAATGTTGACGAGTTACGACTAGGTGAATAATATTTTCCACCAAAATAGAAATTATTTTGTCTAACTATATTGGGGTTATTTCTAATATTATTGATAACCGGAATATTATATTTATATCCTATTGTTTGCGCCAACTCTAGGGGATCAATATCTTCAAAACTTTCACCTGATTCATTTACACCTAATGCAAAACGGACAGATTGAACGGTGAATGTAATAACCGGAATAGGAAATCCATCTACTTTATTATCAACTAAAATATATAAGAATGTATATACACCTTGATCGGTAACAACGGTAATATAAACCTTCTCACCTCCACTGTCTGTTGATAATCCATCATTATCAGGAGTTACGCCACCATTACCATTATCTGGTAAGTTATCAGTCCAGAATTCTAATCTTGATTCATAGAATTCTAAAAATTCTGTATTTGATTTTGTGTTTGCCGATCCTCCTGGAAATGTTGCCCAATATTCGTTAGCGTCTAAAAATGCTTCATTAATATTTCCAGATGCTATTTTAGAATAAGCATTATTATTTAGACCTTCTTCTAAAATATATATTGCAATAGTATCTTGAGAATTTGCTGTAAATGATTCTGCTCCGCTAGCTTCAAACATCTCGGAATCAATATTATATCGGCCCGATCGATAACCTGGATATTCTTCTAATGATTCCAATGGCGTAGAATTTTGCGGATCGTTAAAATACCCGCTATCCCCCAATTCGTAGGTTCCCTCAGACCACGCTATCGTATCCAAAAACGCGCGAGTAGAAGCACTTAACTCCGTTGCATAATAGTAATTAAATTGTTGAACGTCTTCAATATTTTCTAAATTTTCTTCAGACGTTGTATTTGTACCTTCTTTAGCTTTTCTAGCTGAATTAAATTCTTCAAATTTTTGTCTACATTCTTCTTCTGTTTTGGTCGGTTGCCCGTAAGGTGATCCGGGTAATGATGCCCATTCACCCGCGGCTTCTTTTAATGCGGCTACAGGATCGGCTAAAATGTCATCAGAAGTGACACCCCTATTTTTAGCGAGTTGCCATCCTGCAATATTTTGAGATTTTGGGCTAAAATCAGTTAATCCTAAACTTCCTGCAACACTATCCCAAGTGGTAGATAAGAATTGGTATCTTCCTGCTGCATCAGAACTATAACCGCCACCACTTTGTATCTGTCTAGGGTGATCACTAAAATCACTAAATGTTGCCCCAGTAAACATGATGTTATAACCATCAGGGTATGTTCCTTCACACCACGCGATAACATCCATATATGTAGACACTTCTACAATTTCATTTTCTAATCCCTCTAACTTTGCGCCATTTGTGGTTCCTCCTGGAACTGGTGTACCGCTACCACCATCAGTGGCAGTACTCGACACTGTTTTAGATCCTCTTAATTCTTGAGGGATCTTGATACCACCGTTTGCCCTAGACCATTTATATAATGTGTCTGATATGGTTAAATCATGGTCTATTACACTAAAAACTGCATTACTAGTTCTGTCTCTTGCGCCACCATTAATAACCAGTGATTCTAATTTTTGATCACCTGTTTCAAAAATTAGATCTAATGACTGAAATGTGATTTTAACGGCTTTTACTGGCATATTATAGGATTAATTTATAAAATATATATTTTTACGGATATCTGGAATTATTAAGTCCTGAATCTAAAAAATTGTTGTGTTCCTCCTATATCGTTCGGGTTTTCGGGTTCTTCCGGTTCTTCCGGTTCAGTCGGCGCGCCGAATAACGGATTACTTAATGCAATAAAATTAAGTGTGATACTCATGCGAGTAGGTAATCCGTTAATATGCGTGTTATTTGGTTCTTCAATTGTGTATGATTCCAGTTTGATCGGCGCTATAACACGTTCGCCGAATACTAAAGACAGTTGAGGCGGATCTTTAACTACCGTCACCTCGATTGATTGCAGTTCAACTTCTTGTTCATTTTCATCCGGTATTTCTTCATCTAAATCCGGATCTAAATTATCTGGATTCAATGGATCGGTAGGATCGCCATTACCGGGAATATTGGGCTGTACTGGCGTTGGTTGTCCGGGTATGTTAGGCTCATAAACTATTCCAGAGAATTGACCAACATCACCAAAAATAGGAGGAACGTTTGGATTATTTCCACCTGGATTATTTGGGTTATTCGGGTTATTGGGAACTGTAGGGAAACCTCCCCCTGGATATTCTCCGGGTAAACCTCCAGGTGTTGGGGTAGGAGTAGGTGATGGTGTTGGTGTCGGAGTTTCCCCAGGTGTTGGGGTAGGAGTAGGTGATGGTGTTGGTGTCGGTTGAATTGGTAATTCCTGATCAACTGTTATCGTTTCGTAAGATGGATAACGTAAAGCGTCTATTGCTTCTACCAATGGACTTAAATCATACTGCAATCCAGGAGAAAAGAAATCTAATGTTAAGCTTAATCGAGTTGCTTTAGCATATTGAAATCTTACATACGGGGTTTTACCGTACATTGGATTACGTTCTATGTATGTCGTTTCGGCTGAATACTGCAAAGATCTTGGTGTTACCAAAAATGTGAATAACGGTTCATCGTTTGTATAATCCAATAATGTGGCGGTTACACCGTTTGATGACGGTGTAATAACTTGCAATGTTGATAAGACTTCTTTATTAAGCATTAAACGGTTTCGTAAATATATATTTTTGGTTAGTATGCTGTCCTATAACTACTATTCTTATAATGTTTCCATTCGCTGTTAATAGCATCCTTCATCTGTCGTACAATTCTTTCGTCTAGTATCCCTTGAATATTTATTGTTATATTAGGAACATTCCCCTGAGTATTCGTTAAAAGATTCTTCATTTGATTTTGAGTTAATACAAATTCGGAATCATTTGCGATTATTGGTTTCGTTCCTGGTGCTAATCTCGATTCTATAGAAATAGCATTCATTAATGGGATATGCCCATACGCCGAATTTTTAATATTCTTTTCGGTATTTTCCGGTCTTGTATTATTTACGTCAACATCTGGAATAATATCACCAACTACAGGTATCGCATTCTTAACGCTGTTGAATATACGTTCAGCGCCATTAACCAATAGATTAAATATTCCGGTAACTCCAGATACTAGAACGTCTATAATAGATGGTATTTGAGCATTAAGGGAATCGCCCCAAAAAGGAATCAAACTATTAAAATATGATTTCATTATTCCGATGAAATTATCGGACACGAATCTAGCTAAATCGTCACCCTGCTTAGAAGCCAGACCTTGTAAACTAACACCTAAATTATTTAGTATTAAATCGGTAAAATACTCTATAAGAACTTCGGTCGTACTTCCGGTTATGTTACCTGAGATTATCCTAGCTTGATTTTCAGCTTCAAGTAATAACCCTTGTCCTATTCCTGATATTAATCCAGCAATAAATACTTGAATAGCAGAGATTATCTTTCCTGCCAAATCGTTAAATACTTGCCCACCTTTCAGAATATCGTCAATATTAAGACCAATCAATCTTCCGATTGATTCACCTAATTTATATATAAATTCCCCGAAAGAACTATTGCCTGAAATAAATTTTCTGACAAATTCTAAGGATTGTAATATTTTTCCTCTATTCGCTTTAATTAATAGTTCCAATGAATTTAATTGTTGGGCTATCCATGTAAAAAAGTCATAGATAAGTTCGAGTGCCCCCGTATCTCTAAATCCCAGATCAGCAAATATGTTAGATATTTCGTTTAATACTTCAAAAAATTGTCCTACAGCGTTGTTTACCGCACTAAGGACAGTTTGACTTCCCCTAGTTTCAATTTGTCTAGCAAAACCGAATATTCCAGATGTTGGATCAAATAATTTGGTTACGAATCCTTCCAATCGACCTTGTAATGTGTTACTTAATCGAGATACAGTTTCATCATCTAAGATTAGATTCCCGACCTTTCTCAATACTTCTACTCTAGCAGCTTCATCTAAATCTTTTAATTCATCGACACCCCTTCTGATAAGTTCTTCTCTTAAACCTCGTAACAAGATGGGGTTTTTCTGGAATAAATCTAATCTAGATAATTCTGCTATTGTAGATGTTCCAGATATCGCTTTCGTTAATGTTGTTAGAACTTCACCCGTTGTTAATCCAGGAGTTGTTTGTGCTAGTAGCCCATAAGCTCTGGATAATTCGGTCGTATATTCGATAAGCTTTCGAGTGTTTAGGCTACCATCTAATTCAGTAGCAGCCGGAATTACTGAATCTAAAAGTTGTCTACCTAAACGCGTGTAACCTTCCGTCAAACCAGGTAAAACGTCTACTTGTTCAGTAATATTTTTGTTTAACTGATCTAAAATGCTGTTAGTTTCTTCGTAGGATTTGTTAAGCAATTGGCTTAATTGTCCTGCTAAAACTGTTGATTCTACCTGTATATCAGCAGCATTACTTAATGCACTGGCAAAGCTTCCTATAGCTGATGTAGCAATGTTTATAGCTGTATTTACAGCAGCAAAACCCGCACCAATGGCTAAGCCACCTAAAATAGTGTCTCCTACAAAACCTTTAGTGGTGTTTTGCAGTCCTTGCAATCGTCTATCAATGCTTCCGATAACGTTGGAAGCCTGATCAATTGCTTTAATAATGAGATCTACTCTAGCCATTTTAGGAAAATATATATTTTAGAATATCATTTGATTATTTACTTTTTATGTTACGTTCTCTGTTAATTCGATTTATTTCAGTATTTCGGATTTCAGATAATTTGACGTATTTACTAACTGGAATATTCTCAAAATATTCTAATGTTTCATAAGATTCATCCATAACCCAGATATTTCTGTAGAATAAATCTAAATTAAATTGATCAATAATCGCTAATTGATAACTACAATATTCAATTAAAGATCGAAGTGCATGACGATTAAATTGATATAGTTGTTCTAAAACGATCGGTTTAGAATCAAAAAAGTTTGATCCTAAAACGATCGCTAAATAAAAACCTTGGTAAAACCCGGATCACCATCGGAATCATTTAACGATTCCAGGATATCTTTATGTTTTTCGATATCCTTAACAGTAACTTCTCTAAATATATATTTTGCCGATCCCGATTGAATAACTTTCATGATAATTCCTGAGTTGCTAAAGTATGAAAATAAAATTCCAGATATCTGAAATTTATTGATTATTTAGTTCTGCGTCTAGTGATTTTTTCAGCAACTCAGGAATCATACTTTTAGCAAAATCAGGGACTATATCGGTTTGAAATTCGATAATTTTGCTAACAACTTCTTTGAAACACGCGCGATTAAGACCCATAACATCGTTAGGGCTTACACCTGGTTTACCGTTCCAAGTTTGCGCTAAAAGAAGCGTAGTTGCAATATAAAATAGATGTTCGTTATCTTTATATTTTTCTCGCAACTCTTTAATATCGGCATAATCAGCAGCAAACGGTTCTCTTATTACTAGAACATCCGTCTTATCTTTGTTTGTCGATTTGAATTCAAATGTTTCGCAGTCTTTAGGTGGAATAAATTTTACATCATGCAGATCAATCATAATTACCTCATTTTGGAATCTAATACAAATGGAATAATGAACACTATTAGGATAGTTTTAGTGAACATTATTATGATTAGCTAATTTCTATATCAGTGCAAGTTATTTGTAGAGTGAATCTTGACATATCCGTTTTATTCAACAAATCGAAATCCCACCCTCTATAACCGATCGGGATTACATTATGACATTTGGCAGATATCGCATGAAATTCGTCAACAGCACAATTCTTTAATGGAACAATCATTAAGATAGTTCCGCTATTCGCCCCTTGTATGATCTCTGTCTGGTTACAGAAATTATCTACCCAATTTGCAATTATCTTATCTTCTTCAGTATTTGCAGCTTTGGATAGTTCGATTGGTTGAACTTCGGGCCGTGTTGGTGTATAGTACTTGTTTATTCCGTTGCTCGTCAAAATAGGTTCACCCGTCTTCGATATCTCGTTAATAGTTTCCCAATAAATATCTTCAAGTACATTATTGGGATCTATTAGATAAATACGAGCGGATGATTTAGTTAGATTGGGAACTGTGGTCGGCATATCAAATTCCTAAAATATATATTTTGGTAGTTTTTAGTATTGAGATTAAGAAGTTGCAACACCTAGATTATTGGAGATGTATATCAATACCTTTTGATTGCTATAGCTAGGTCGAACGGCACATTGCACAACCAAAACACTATCCCCAGCTTCGGGTAAACCTTGATTTACTGTTGTGACAGTGTAAGCGTCTGATATTGGCCTACCCTCTTGCCTGACTAAATAATCGCTGTCTAAAGCTGCTTGCAGTATTCGATTTGCTGTACCTATTGCAGCTAATATAATGTTTGAAGTTCCCGCGATCGGATGATGGATATATGGTTCCATTCCAACTTCAAGCATATAAATCACAATTCGGAAGCAAACAACAGTATTAATGTAATAATATTGTCGTGCTGTTGATAATGTAATACTGTTATCTGGTGCATACCCAATAGCATTAAAATATCGAATTAAATTGATATTATTAGCGTGTGATATTGGCCTTTCATTAACTTTAATGGTTGCTCCTAAACGCGAACAATCAGAGATAATGTATTCCTTTCCTGCTATTACCTCATAGTAAGATCCGTTTGACCAAACACTTAACGTTATTGCCATCATCGCCGCCGAGGGCAATAGTAAAACGTCGGTAGAATTATAATAATGAGGATAATATGTAAATAGTTGTCCTTTAACGGCTGTAAATGTGGCGTTTTTATCAGATACAGCATCGTTAATCGTAGTTGCTGTCGGTTTAATATCAACTATCCCAAACCAATAAGAGTGATTAGTATCATAATCACAGAAATCTCTTAATGCGTCTGATAGTATTTTTCTATTTGCATCTGATAGAGTTTCAAATCCTTCCGGTGCAATAATAATCCCACCTGGATTAAAATTAGGATCGATTGCTTCCAATGCTTCCGTATAATCTGCGATAACCGGAGAATCAGCAACACCACCTGTTTCCCCATTAACCCGATAAAAATATAATCTTACGTTGGTATTTTCTAAGTTGGCAAAATACGAAATAATATATTTTTCTGATGGTGACGTTGTGCCAAATTCGTCTTCAAAATCTTCAACAGAGTTAATAGGAAATAAAGTTTGTATTGTGCCTTCAGACGCACTTCCTAAGATGATTCCTACACCATAAGGCCTAACAATATCTACAGGAGTAGTTGAATCTACGACTTCAATTCCAGGATAACCAACCGTTACATTTACCATAATTGCTTACCGAATATTTGAATTAAATTATTGTATTTCTGTGGCTAAATCTTCATCAAATTCTAGTGGAAATTCATAACTAGGAGAAATATATATTTCTATTCCGGTTACATTTGTTTCTGTAACATTTTGGCAAGTGGGATCGGGTTTTAATGAAGATATTGTATAGATCCAAGACTGTCGATATACCCAAATTCCTTCTACATATTCTGAAAATTCATCGGTTTCAATTCTTAAATATCTTCCTAAGATTGGAACAATTGATAAGTTATCAATAATAAAATCGCTAAAATCTTGGGCTTTATCTTCTTCTCTTAAATCTTTGAATCGAATGAATAAATTAAAATTTAAGTGTCTATTATATATTTGTTCGTGTAAATTATCGTTAATAGGTTCCCATTCAGAACTCACATATTGAACACTGATCTCACATAATGAAGCCGGATTTTTTCTAGACTCTTCTAAAAAATTGTCTTTTGTTATTTTGGTATTGTATCTAGATGATTGTATTAGGTCATTTAAGGCTGTAACGATGCCATTCTTTATAAGAGTAATCATATACTAAATGTTGCTACTCCTATAGAATCTAATGGCGGTGTAGTATCAGTTCCACTGGAATCATTTGAACATATTGAATTTGCGTATTCTATAAATTTTTCATAATCTTCGGCAACCGTTTCGCGTCGATTATAAGAATCTAGAGAATATCTTGCAATTATAATAATCCATTTTTT
>LLBZ010029882.1_pt2 | contig 23246 bp, 22 predicted proteins | sample 1489421 | NCBI WGS metagenome assembly LLBZ01 (sample SAMN04092657, study PRJNA295927) | soil metagenome | biome: Soil prokaryotic community; feature: Bulk soil; isolation source: soil from tomato rhizosphere | host: tomato cultivar Moneymaker | place: South Korea | collected 2011-11-01 | reverse complement strand
GACAGAAAAGTGCATTTATCAGCCAATGAAATCCAACAACTTTTAGAAGGCACATCGGCCAATAATATAAAGTCCATTGAAGTCATTACAAACCCACCTGCAAAATATGAGGCAGAAGGAGGTGCGGTACTGAATATAATAACCAGTAAAAATATTATAGCAGGCTATAACGGGAGTGTTTTTGGGAATTACAAACAGGGTAGTGAATATCCTAAATACGCCTTTGGCACCAGTCATTTTTTTAAAACAAAAAAACTAAATACTTATATAGGTTACAATAATAGCCCACGAAAGGATTATAGACATAACAGCGAGTTTATTAACTTTATAGAAAACAACCAAACAACGTCCAGCTGGGAAACCGATTTTAAAAGAACACGGGAAACATCCAATCACAATATAAATGCTACTATTGATTATGAACTTAATGATAACAATAGCTTAGGGTTTTCAACAACTATGTTACTAGCTCCAAGAGAACACACAAAGACATTTGTTAATTCTTTGACAGAAGTTTATAATGCAAACCATGTTTTAGACTCCACTTTTAACACTATAAACAGATTGGTTGATGAAACTATTAACATGGCATTTACGTTAGATTATGTTCATAAATTCAAAAAAGAAGGAGAAAAACTAGTAGTTGGTACGCATCACACCAATTATGATTTTTCGAGTTTTCAGGATGTGAAAACAGGATATTTTTTACCAAATGACCCTGTGGCGTTTAGAAACAATAATTTTCAAACATTTTCCAGCCAAAAAATAAAATTATATACAGGACAATTAGATTATGAACTGCCTATCAATAGCTCAGCTCAATTTGAAGCAGGCGCTAAAATTTCCAATATAAATTCTGAAAGCCTTTTAACCCAATATATTTTTGAAGATGGGGAAAAAGTAGTGGATTTGCAGAATTCCGATACGTTTTTGTATGAAGAAGTTAATTATGCGGCGTACAGCAGTTACTCAAAAGATTGGCAAAACTGGAGTTTAAAATCGGGCGTTCGTATTGAATACACAGATATTACAGGAAACTCTTTATCTACCAACACCATAAACCATAAAGATTATATAAAGCTTTTTCCATCGTTTTATCTACTGCATCGATTGAATGAACATAATGACGTTTATTTTAGTTACAACAAACGGATTTATCGCCCACGATATAGTAAATTAAACCCTTTTAAATATTTTTTAAATGATAAAACGTATATAACTGGAGACCCCAATTTGAAGCCTCAAGTAGACGATATTTTTACTTTAGGCTATACGTTTAACAAAGATTATACTTTTGAGCTTTATTACAGGTATGAAAACGATCCCACTTTGGAAATAATATTTCAAGATAATGATGAAAATGTTATTAAATACATCAATACAAATATAGACAACAGTATATCGTACGGACTAGATTTTACAACCTATACAAAATTAGCTAATCGTTGGAATTTATATGTATTGGCTTCCGTTTTTTATTATGAAAATCAGTTTTTTGCATTAGAAAGCGGTAACCAATTAACAAAAATAGACAAGTGGTCTTTGTATGGTAATGTAGTTAATTATTTCACTTTGTTAAAAGACAAGAGTTTCACTTTGGATGTCGCTTATTTGTACATATCGCCATTATTGGATGGTCCAATAAATGTAAGTAGCAGACATGGGCTTGATTTAAGCTTAAGAAAAACATTATGGAAAGATAAAGCCTCCATAAGTATTGGTTATACTGATGTGTTTAATACACAAAACTTTAATACAACAACTAAATATTTAAATCAAGATGCTTATTTAATTTCCAGATTAGAAAACCGATTATTTACTTTGGGTTTTAATTATAAATTTGGAAATTCCCATCTCAAAAACAACCAAAAACAAATTGATTTAGATGAGCGCGACCGATTAAATTCCAATAGCAATTAAAAATACTGTTTAATTTTTTCCCAAAAGTTTTTAGGTGATACTCTAAATTCTTCTTCTAACTCCTCAAGAGATTTATTAACATCGTTAATCTTGTTAAATATTCTAGCTCTAATCAAGTAAATAGACGGAATTATTATTGCCATAACAGGAACCATATAAATTAATTGAAATTCATCTATATAAGTTAAGTTTTCATTAAAAATACCAAATATTTGATACACATACATGGCTATCGGTACTAATAAGACGTGATACCACCAGTGTCTACATGTAAAGAACCATATCAATAATAAAAAAACAGGAATAGCTTTACTTGTAAGAACCCACATAGCAAGATTAGCAGAACCATAACCTTTACTATCGTAAGTAAATAAAAAAGTGCTCCATACTTGCTCGTTTGGAACACTTTCATATAAATAAAATAAATAGGGTGTAATTGCTATAAATGTAGCAATTACACTACCTATAATTAAAGATTTGACATACGAATTATTATCCCTTTGCTGGAATTTGGATTTCGTTTTTTTCAACTTTTGCTGTGTGTTGTCCATCTTGATTAAATGCATTTGCTGCACAAACAGTAAACAACATTCCTCCGAAAATCGCCATAGCGATTAAATACTTTTTAGTTTTCATTTTTTTAGGGATTTAATTAATTAATTACCCAAATGTAAATAAAGACTAATCTGAAGAATGTATTAAAATGTTAAAAAAATGTTAAAATCAGGTTTTTTTGAATTTTGCGTTGTGGGTTTCCCGTAATGACATAAAATTCAATATGTTCTGTCGTTTTTTAACTGGATTGTTTATGGCTTTTTGCTTGGTTTTTAGTTAATTCTTTATAGTTAATTTTCTACTATTTTTAGAGCATAACTCTAAATATATCATGTCAAAATCATTGTTTAAAATAGGTTTTACCACATCTGGCCATTCTATTAAAATCCAATGATTGGAATCTAAATAATCTTCAATACCAAAATTATAGGCTTCTTCTAAATTTTTAATCCGATACAAATCAAAATGAAAGATTTTATCATTTTTTAATTCATATTCATTAACAATAGAAAACGTTGGACTACTCACCTCATCATGACTCCCTAATTCTTTTACTAATTTCTTTATTAAAGTCGTTTTTCCAACACCCATATCACCATATAATAAGATGGTTTTGGTTTTTAACTTTTTTAATAGTTGTTTTACAACAGTATCTAAATCAATTAGTTGATAATCTATTTCCAACGTCACGTAATTTTGTCAGCAATATTACGAATAAAAACTATTAAAAACTAATAAAAAGCGTATTTTATCGGTGTTTTTGGTATTACATGGATTATCTTGGATTGAAAACAGCAAATGGAATGATCATTTCTTCTAAGGAAACACCACCGTGCTGATAGGTGTTTCTAAAGTAACTTACATAATGATTATAGTTGTTAGGGTAGGCAAAGAACAGGTCGCTTTTTGCAAAAATATAAGAGCTGCTCATGTTTATTGAAGGTAAATGTACTTCTTTAGGGTCTTTAAAAACCAAAACGTCTTTACTTTCATAGGTGAGGCTACGACCGGTTTTGTAACGCAGGTTTAAACTGGTGTCTCTATCTCCAATAACTTTTGAAGGGTTTTTGACGTTGATAGTGCCATGGTCTGTAGTGAGTATCAACTTAAAACCTAATTGTTGTGCCTGTTGAATCATTTCCAATAAGGGCGAGTTTTTAAACCAACTTAACGTTAACGAGCGGTATGCTTTATCATTAGATGCTAATTCCTTTACGACTTCCATTTCGGTTTTCGAGTGTGAAAGCATGTCTACAAAGTTATAGACAATAACGGTTAAATCGTTATTCTTTAAGGTTTTGAAGTTTTCAACCAATCTTTTTCCTGATTTTAAATTGGTTATTTTATGAAACTCATAAGTTAAATGGTTTAATCCCAGGCGCTTGGTTTGTGTTTTTAGAAAATCTTCTTCATGTAAATTTTTCCCCCCTTCATCAGTGTCATTTTTCCAATATTGAGGAAAAAGCTTTTCCATCTCACTAGGCATGAGTCCGGAAAAAATAGCATTTCTAGCGTATTGCGTTGCTGTTGGTAAAATACTAAAAAAGGCTTCTTCTTTTTCCTTTTTGTAATGGTTGTTTATGATGGGTTCAAAGACTTTCCACTGGTCGTACCTTAAATTATCTACAACAACCAATAGGGTAGGCTGGTCTTTACTTAGCTCTGGCACCACTTTTTCTTTAAAAAGTGTATGCGACATAATGGGCGCCTCCGTGTTTTTCTGAAACCATTTCGCATAGTTTTTCTCGATATACTTACCAAAATGAATGTTTGCTTCATTTTTTTGGGATTCCAGAATCTCAAACATGCCTGCATCTTCAATATTTTCAAGTTGGAGTTCCCAATAAATCAACTTTTGGTAAAGACTTACCCATTCTTCATAAGAATTAACCATGGCTAAATCCATGGCTATTTTTCTAAACTCTTGTTGGTAGTTGGATGTTGTTTTCTCTGAAACAAGTCTCGAATGGTCTAAATTCTTCTTGATACTTAAAAGAATTTGGTTTGGATTTACGGGTTTTATTAGGTAATCGGCTATTTTGTTGCCAATTGCTTCTTCCATAATATATTCTTCCTCACTTTTTGTGATCATTACAACAGGCAGGTTGTCTTGTTTCTCCTTTATTTCGTTTAAAGTTTCAAGACCTGTAAGTCCCGGCATATTTTCATCTAAAAAAACAATATCAAAATTTTCGCTTTCAAGGGTTTCGATAGCTTCCGTACCACTTTTGCAGGTCGTAACGGTATAGTTTCGTTGTTGCAGGAATAATATATGGGGTTTCAATAAATCAATTTCATCATCTACCCAAAGTATTTTTATTGTATTCATTTATATATTTTAATAAGTATTAATTTTAATTTGTTCGTAGTATAGTCTTTATTATATATAATTATATTTGTGTCTATTAAACCTTAACTTTTAAAGTTTGAACAAACTTAAAATATTAAACGACCCAATTTACGGATTTATTACGATTCCTAATTCCCTTATTTTCGATTTAATACAACATAAATATTTTCAGCGTCTAAGAAGAATTACGCAAATGGGGATGTCTTATTTAGTATATCCAGGGGCGCATCATACCCGGTTTCATCATGCCATTGGCTGTGTGTATTTAATGCAAAGAACCGTTAATGTACTTCGTTTTAAGGGAGTAGCCATTTCCAACGAAGAAGAAACGGGTTTATATGCCGCTATTTTATTGCACGATATTGGCCATGGTCCTTTCTCCCACGCCATGGAACATAGTATTGTTGAAACCGTATCCCATGAGCAAATTTCCTTGCTTTTTATGGAACGTTTAAATGAAGAATTTAACGGAAGTTTAACGCTTGCCATTAAAATTTTTAAAGGAGAATACCCCAGAAAGTTTATGTGTCAACTTATTTCAGGGCAGTTTGACATGGATAGAGCCGATTATTTAAAACGTGATAGTTTTTACACAGGTGTTGCAGAAGGCAATGTGAATAGCGAACGATTAATTACCATGTTACATGTAGTGAACGATGAATTAGTGGTGGAAGAGAAAGGCATTTACAGTGTAGAGAAATTCCTTATAGCCAGACGTTTTATGTATTGGCAAGTATATTTGCACAAAACAGCATTGGCTGCCGAACAATTATTAATTCGCGTGTTACAACGCGCCAAAGAGCTACACAACAATCACCATACATTGGAAGCAAGCAAACCTTTGTTATATTTTTTGGAAAATAAAATTTCCATAGATGATTTTAATGAAAAAACACTCGCTATTTTTTCCCAATTGGATGATTTTGATATTATTTCTGCCATGAAGCATTGGCAATTTGATTCCGATTTTGTGTTGAGTCACTTATGTGAAATGATAATCAACAGAAATTTGCTTACTATTAAATTAAAGAACAAACCTGTCAAAGAAAAAGATTTACAAAAGCATCTGGATAAGTTGGTTTCAAAATACGGCATTACAGAAAGCGAAGCCGCCTATTTTGTGTTTAAGGGCAGTATTTCAAACCAGGCATACCAAAACAACCATAAAGGCATCAATATATTGCATAAATCAGGTAAGGTTCAAGATATCGTTAAAGTATCCGATCAGCTTAATTTAAAGGCTTTGTCAAAACCCGTAACGAAATACTATATATGTTACCCAAAAGAGGTAATAGCCAATTGAATTTATTAACAATTATTTACTTTGTATTTTAAGCAATTGTTATTCAGCCGTTAACAATAAGAAGGTCAATTGAAAAAGTTTAGGACATTTTTCCTATTTTTGCCAAACAAAACTAAGAGCCTATCTAAATTTTGTTTTTGGAATGTTTTATAATGTATTTTTTCGTTAGGCGAAGGTATTTTGTGGTTCATAGCCATAGTTACGGACCGAAAAATAGCTGAAATATGGCGGAACAAGACACATAAAAGAACCAAAGGATAAAGCTTAGACAGTCTCTAAATAATACAATAAACTTTAAAGTGTGAAATTTACAGCACAACAAATAGCAGGGATTTTAGATGGTGATGTTGTAGGAAATCCAAATGCTGAAGTATCAAAACTTTCTAAAATTGAAGAAGGTTTTGAAGGTTCTTTAACGTTTTTGGCAAACCCGAAATACACCCCCCATATATATAGTACCAAAGCTTCAATTACTATTGTAAACAAAACCTTTGTTCCTGAAAATGCCCTTAAAACAACCTTAATTAAAGTTGATGATGCGTATTTAGCCTTTTCAAAGATTCTTGAATATTACAATTCTATAAAACTTAGTAAAGTGGGTATTGAGCAACCTTCTTATATTTCAGAGTCTGCCCATTATGGCGACGCTGTTTATATTGGGGCCTTTTCATATATAAGCGATCATGTTAAAATAGGAAATCATGTTAAGATATTTCCAAATACGTATATTGGAGAAAATGTGGTTATTGGTGATAACACCATCATTTTTTCTGGAGCAAAAATTTACTCAGAAACCATTATAGGTCATACCTGTGTTATAAATTCCGGTGTTATTATTGGATCGGATGGTTTTGGTTTTGCACCAAATGAAAAAGGAGGCTACAACAAAATTCCACAAACAGGGAATGTTATTATTGAGGATTATGTCGATATTGGCGCTGTAACAACTATTGATAGAGCGACTATGGGGTCCACGATTATCCGGGAAGGTGCCAAGTTAGATAATCATATTCAAATTGCACACAATGTTGAAATTGGTAAAAACACTGTAATTGCAGCGCAATCGGGTGTTGCTGGCTCCACTAAAATTGGGAATAACTGTCAAATTGGGGGGCAAGTGGGTATCGCCGGACATGTCACTATTGGTAATAATGTAAAAATCCAAGCGCAATCTGGCATTGCAAGAAATGTAAAAGATAACGAAGTGCTTCAAGGCTCTCCGGCACTTGCATTAGCTGACTATAATAAATCGTACGTTCACTTTAAGAACTTACCTAAGATTGTTAGAAATATTAATGATTTAGAGAAAAATAAATGGGAATAGTAACTACTGAAATAAAACAAAAAACCATAAAAAAAGAAGTTTCTTTAACAGGTGTTGGTTTACATACAGGAAAAAATGTAACATTAACATTTAAACCTGCGGAAGCCAATACAGGATTAGCTTTTAAGCGTATTGATTTAGAGGGTATGCCTCTTATTGAAGCAGATGCCAATTATGTAACAAATACACAACGTGGTACTTGCTTAGAGAAGAATGGGGTTGTTATACAAACTTCTGAGCATGTATTGGCAGCTTTGGTTGGTTTGGATATTGATAATGCTATTGTAGAACTTAATGCTTCCGAACCTCCAATAATGGATGGGTCATCTAAATTTTTTGTTGAAGCTATAGAAAAAGCCGAAGTTGTAGAACTTGATGCTTGTAGAGAAGAATACGTAATAACAGATATTGTTTCATATACTGATGAAGAATCAGGCAGTGAAATATTAGTGATGCCTTCAAAAGAATACCAAATTACGACTATGGTAGATTTTGGCACGAAGGTTTTAGGGACCCAAAACGCGACCCTCAATCAACTTTCAGATTTTAAAGATGAAATTTCCAATGCACGTACCTTTAGCTTTTTGCACGAAATTGAAATGCTTCTTCAACATGGATTGATTAAAGGAGGTGATTTAAATAACGCCATCGTTTATGTTGATAAACCATTATCAACCGAAACCATGGAAAAACTTAAAGTAGCCTTTAAAAAAGACACTATTGCCGTAAAATCAAACGGCATATTGGACAATCTAACATTACATTACCCAAACGAAGCAGCTAGGCATAAACTTTTGGATGTTTTAGGAGATTTAGCTCTTATAGGTACCAGGATACGAGGCAAAGTGATAGCCAATAAACCGGGGCATTTTGTAAACACACAATTTGCTAAAAAACTTTCAAAACTTATAAAGAACGACCGTCGCAATAATGTGCCAAATATCGATTTGAACCAAACGCCTTTAATGGATGTAAACCAAATTATGGCCATGTTGCCACACCGCCAACCATTTTTGCTGATAGATAAAGTTTTCGAACTTACAGATACTTATGTCACTGCTCAAAAAAATGTGACCATGAACGAATCATTTTTCGCCGGTCATTTTCCTGGGGCTCCTGTAATGCCGGGGGTTTTAATTGTAGAAGCTATGGCGCAAACGGGTGGTATTTTAGTTTTAAATACCGTTCCAGATCCAGAAAATTATCTGACGTTTTTCATGAAAATGGACAATGTTAAGTTCAAACAAAAAGTAGTACCGGGCGATACTTTAATTTTTAAATGTTCGTTAATAACACCAATTCGCCGAGGTATTTGCCATATGCAAGGTTATGCATACGCGAATGGTAAACTTTGTGCAGAGGCAGAACTTATGGCACAAATATCTAAAGTAAAATAATTAATCTTTTTTTTATTTATTAAAATAAAAACCAATAAATGAATCAACCACTCGCTTACGTGCATCCAGGTGCTAAAATTGCAAAAAATGTTGTAATAGAGCCTTTCACCACCATATATAATAACGTAACTATAGGTGAAGGCACTTGGATAGGTAGCAATGTTACCATTATGGAAGGTGCTCGCATAGGTAAAAATTGCAGTATTTTCCCTGGTTCAGTCATTTCAGCTGTTCCACAAGACTTAAAATATAACGATGAAGAAACGACTGTAGAAATAGGTGACAATGTAACTATTAGAGAATGCGTTACTATTAACAGAGGTACGGCAGATAGAATGAAAACAGTTATTGGCAACAATTGTTTAATTATGGCGTATTGCCATATTGCGCACGATTGTATCGTCGGTAATAACTGTATTTTCTCTAATAACAGCACACTCGCAGGACATATAACCATTGGCGATTATGTGGTTTTAGCTGGTATGACAGCTGTTCACCAATTTGTATCGGTGGGAAACCACGCCTTTGTAACAGGTGGGTCTTTGGTTCGTAAAGATGTACCGCCTTTTGTTAAAGCTGCTAGAGAACCTTTATCCTATGTTGGTATAAATTCTGTTGGGTTAAGACGACGTGGCTATTCAACTGAAAAGATTAGGGAAATTCAGAATATATATAGAATTCTATACCAAAAAAATTACAACAATACACAAGCGACCGAAATCATGGAGGCCGAAATGGAAGCCACTCCAGAGCGTGATGAAATCCTTCAATTTATAAAAGACTCGCAACGTGGTATTATGAAAGGGTATTTTAAATCCAATTAAATTAAATAGATAAAAGAAGTTAGACATCTATAGTTCATGGAACTTTACTTATTTTAAAATTTTTCATATAAAATTAACCTTTCAACTTTTAACCTTTTAAACATTACAACTTTATAATAAACAATATAATGGCAAATACAAGTGATATTAGAAACGGATTATGTATTAGGTATAATAACGACATCTATAAAATCATAGAATTTTTACATGTAAAACCAGGTAAAGGCCCTGCGTTTGTGAGAACAAAAATGAAAAGTGTTACCAACGGAAAAGTGCTGGACAACACCTTTTCTGCTGGACATAAATTAGAGGATGTACGTGTTGAAACCCACAAATTTCAATTTTTATACAATGATGGTGAATATTATCATTTTATGAATACGGAAGATTACACGCAAATTCAACTTCGAGAATCTGCTTTAGATAGTCCGGGCTTAATGAAAGAAGGTGAGATAGTTACCGTAATCATAAACGCCGAAGATAATATGCCGCTTTCTGTAGAAATGCCCGCAAGTGTTATTTTAGAAGTAACAGCTACCGAGCCAGGTGTTAAAGGTAATACCGCTACCAATGCAACAAAACCAGCAACGGTTGAAACAGGCGCTATTGTTAACGTACCATTATTTATTAACGAAGGCGATAAAATTAAGGTAGAAACTGAAAAAGGAACTTACAAAGAACGCGTAAAAGAGTAATGATGTTTATTTGTTTATTTATTTAAACAACGCAACGGCTAAACGAACAAATGAAGTTTCCCAACCCCCATACCTTAAAACAAATTGCTCAATTAATTGATTGCAGTTTTGTTGGTAGCGATAACTTCCCTGTATTGGGAATGAACGAAATCCATGTTGTAGAACCTGGTGATATTGTGTTTGTCGATCATCCCAAGTATTACGATAAAGCGTTGAATTCTGCAGCTACTATTGTCTTAATTAATAAAGAAGTAGATTGTCCTGACGGAAAAGCATTATTAATTAGCGATGATCCTTTTAGGGATTTCAATAAACTTTCCGACCATTTTAAACCATTCAATATTGCTACTAGCAATATTTCCGATTCTGCCATCATTGGAGCTAATTCAGTAATACAGCCCAATTGTTTTATTGGACATCATGTGGTCATTGGAGAGGGGTGCACTATACATTCCAACGTGAGTATTTACGATGATGCTGTTATTGGTAATCATGTGACTATTCATTCAGGAACTGTTTTAGGTGCCAATGCTTTTTATTACAAAAAAAGACCAGAAGGTTTTGATCGGTTAAAATCTTGCGGACGTGTAGTTATTGAAGACCATGTCGATATTGGCGCTAATTGTACCATTGATAGAGGTGTTACAGGCGATACGACCATAAAAGAAGGTTCTAAATTAGATAATCAAATACAAATTGGGCACGATACCGTTATAGGTAAAAAGTGTTTAATCGCGTCACAAGTTGGCATTGCCGGCTGTGTTGTTGTAGAGGATGAAGTGACCATTTGGGGGCAAGTAGGCTGCACAAGTGGTGTAACCATTGGCAAAAAAGCGGTAGTTCATGCACAAACAGGTATTAGTAAATCATTGGAGGGTCATAAAACCTATTGGGGAACACCAGCACAAGAAGCTAGAGCTGAAATGAAAGAGATGGCAAACATCAAACAAATACCCGATATATTACAGTTTATAAAATCTAAAAAATAAATATAAAATGCTGCTAAAAGTATGAGCAAAAAAAGTATTTTTGTGCAGCTTTATTCAAAATAAAAAATATAAAATGAGTGTTTTAGTAAACAAAAATTCAAAAATAATAGTTCAAGGATTTACAGGTAGTGAAGGAACGTTTCATGCAAGTCAAATGATTGAATACGGAACGAACGTTGTAGGTGGCGTTACACCGGGAAAAGGTGGTCAAACACATTTAGATAAGCCTGTATTCGATACAGTAAAAGATGCTGTAGAGCAAGTTGGGGCAGATACAACCATTATATTTGTACCACCTGCTTTTGCTGCCGATGCTATTATGGAAGCTGCTGATGCAGGTATTAAAGTGATCATCACAATTACTGAAGGTATTCCAGTTGCCGACATGATAACAGCTTCAAATTATATAAAAAATAAAGAGTGTCGTTTAATTGGACCAAACTGTCCGGGAGTTATCACGCCAGGTGAAGCCAAAGTTGGTATTATGCCAGGGTTTGTTTTCAAAAAAGGCACGGTAGGTATCGTTTCTAAATCAGGAACGTTAACTTATGAAGCGGCAGACCAAGTTGTAAAACAAGGCTTAGGAATCACAACGGCTATTGGTATTGGTGGCGATCCAATTATTGGAACGACGACTAAAGAAGCAGTAGAGCTGTTAATTAACGACCCAGAAACAGAAGTGGTTGTTATGATTGGTGAAATAGGAGGTCAGTTAGAGGCAGACGCTGCAAACTGGTATAAAGCAAGCGGTAGCAAAAAACCAATTGTAGGATTTATTGCTGGTGAAACGGCGCCTGCAGGACGTACCATGGGGCACGCCGGTGCTATTGTTGGCGGAAGTGACGATACGGCGCAAGCAAAAAAGAAAATTATGAGAGCTTGTGGTATCCACGTGGTAGATTCTCCTGCCGAAATAGGTAAAAAAGTAGCTGAAGTTTTAGCTTAAAATATTTTAAAATATTTGAAAGACCTCGCAATAATTTGTGAGGTTTTTTATTTGTTGCAAGGAACTCAAATATGTATTTGCTATATTTGAATTTAAGAAATAACCAACTATCCATATTAAGTGTTCAATAAAAAATTAAAATAAGTTATAGATGAAATTATTAGAAGGAAAAACGGCCATCATCACAGGAGCCAGTAGAGGTATTGGTAGAGGGATTGCACAAGTATTTGCTGCCCAAGGTGCTAATATTGCGTTTACATATAGTAGTTCTGTTGAGGCTGCTAACGAACTTGAAAAAGAATTAATAGCGCAAGGCGTAAAAGCTAAAGGCTATAAAAGTAATGCCGCTAGCTTTGATGAAGCTCAAAAATTAGCAGACGATGTCGTGGCGGAATTTGGTAGTATTGATGTATTGGTCAATAATGCCGGTATTACAAAAGATAACTTATTAATGCGTATTACCGAAGAAGATTTTGATACCGTTATTGAAGTCAACTTAAAATCGGTTTTCAATATGACCAAGGCAGTACAAAAAACCATGCTAAAACAGCGTAAAGGCTCTATTATTAATATGAGTTCGGTTGTTGGTGTAAAAGGAAATGCAGGACAGACCAATTATGCAGCGTCTAAAGCGGGTATTATAGGGTTTTCAAAATCAGTAGCCTTAGAATTGGGTTCCAGAAACATAAGAAGCAACGTGGTTGCTCCAGGTTTTATTGAAACCGAAATGACAGCAAAACTTGATGAAGAAACCATAAAAGGATGGCGTGCAGGAATCCCATTAAAACGTGGTGGTACACCGGAAGATGTTGCTAATGCATGCGTGTTTTTAGCAAGCGACATGAGTGCCTATGTTACAGGACAAACGCTTCATGTTGACGGAGGCATGTTAACCTAATCTGTTTCCTGCGAAAGCAGGAATCTCATCTATTTAAACCAAAGTTATATAATGAGTTCAGAAACTCTATTATACATCATATTAGCAGGAATCATTGCTTTGTTATTAGCAGGATTTCAGTATAAATTCAACAAAAAAAGCATGACTAAACTAAGCATGCTTTTTTTGTTTTTAAGATTTCTTACGATCTTCTCAGTGTTATTATTGCTTATCAATCCAAAGTTTGAGCAAATAACGCTTTCTACCATAAAACCTAATTTGGTTATTGCTGTCGATAATTCAAGCTCAATAAAGTATTTGAAACAAGATGCGAATGTCAACAGTTTAGTTGAAAAATTGACAACCGATAAAAGATTAACCGATAAATTTCATATTGAAACCTATACGTTTGGTGAAAAGTTAAGCCCTTCAAATGGTATTGAATTCGACGAAAAACAAACCAATATAAATGATGCCTTCAACCAACTGTCCCAAATTTATAAGCAATCGATTTCTCCAACCATTTTAATTTCCGATGGCAACCAAACCTACGGAAACAGCTATGAATTCGCTTATAATAATTACAAACAACCCATATATCCAGTTATTTTAGGCGATACGGTTAGGCATACCGATCTAAAAATTCAGCAATTAAGCGTAAACAAGTATGCCTATTTAAAAAATCAGTTTCCAGTAGAAACTATTCTGGTGTATAATGGTGATACTGCTATCAATTCTAAGTTTATTGTTACAAATGGGAATTCCGTAGTGTATTCTGAAATTGTAAACTTTACAAAACAGAATAACTCTAAGGTTATTAACTTCAAACTTCCAGCAAATACCGTTGGCGTACATGCTTACAAAGCGTTGTTGCAACCTTTGGAAAATGAAAAAAACACCACCAATAATTTTAAAAATTTCGCCATTGAAGTTATCGATCAAAAAACGAAAATTGCCTTGGTAAGCGATTTTATTCATCCCGATTTAGGTGCTTTAAAAAAGAGTATTGAAAGTAATGAACAGCGCTCGGTTTTGTTTTTAAACTCAAATAATGTTTTAACTCAAATAAATGATTTTCAATTAGTTATTTTGTATCAACCAAATAATAGGTTTAATAAATTATATGAGGTTTTAAATTCAGAAAACAAGAACCGATTCACAGTAATTGGTACTAAAACAGATTTGAATTTTCTAAACAATATCAATAAAACGTTTACCCACGAAATAACAAATCAAACAGAAACTTATCAAGCTGAATTAAACAAAAACTATGCGCCATTTATTATTGAAGATATTAATTTTGAATCGTTTCCTCCACTTAATACACATTACGGTGCTGTATCATTTTCGCTTCCTTTTGAAACTATTTTAAATAAAACCATTCATGGTATTTCAACAAAAGCCCCATTGCTTGCTACTTTTGAAACAAATGGTAGGCGAGAAGCGGTTTTGTTTGGTGAAAATATATGGCAGTGGCGTGCACAAAGTTACATAAACGACAAATCGTTTAATTCTTTTGATGATTTTATAGGGAAGCTTATTCAATATACAGCTTCGAACAAACAAAAAAGCAGATTGAATGTAGCATACGAATCGTTTTATAACGGCAATACAAATGTTATTATAAAAGCTGAATTTTTCGATAAGAATTATGTGTTCGATACGCGTGAAACACTTCATATTACTGTGAAAAATTTGGTTACTAACGAAACTAAAACCTTTCCGCTTATTTTAAACAATACCAACTATCAAGTAGATCTGAGTAGTTTGCCCGCATCCGATTATGAATTTACAATAAAGGCTTCAAAAGAAAACATCTCTAAATCGGGAAGCTTTAAAATTTTAGAATACAACGTTGAGCAACAATTTTTAAATGCCGATGTAACAAAACTCCAACAATTAGCGACGAACAGTCAAGGAAAAAGTTTTTTTGTAAACACTGCGGAAAACCTAGCAGAAACCCTTTTAAACGACAAGAGATTTGTTAGTATCCAAAAAAGCAATAAAAATAGCTTACCTTTGATAGATTGGAAATATCTACTCATTATAATCGCTTTAAGTTTGTCTCTAGAGTGGTTTTTAAGAAAATATAACGGATTAATTTAAATGAACAAAGAAACTAAAACTGCCATTATAACAGGCTCATCATCGGGAGTAGGTGCGGCTTCTTGTATTGAATTTGCTAAAAGAGGGTGGAATGTCGTCATTAATTATTCTCAAAATGAAAGTGGTGCTTACGAACTCGCTGAAATATGTAAAAACCTTGGAGTAGCTACTTTGGTATGTCAAGCAAATGTTGCTAATGAAGAAGATTGCCAAAGAATGGTAGACGAGACCATAAAAACTTTAGGGAGCATTGATGCATTGGTTAATAACGCTGGAACCACTAGATACTGTAATTATAATGATTTAGAAGGACTTAATAAAAAGGATTTCCAAGACATTTATGAAGTCAACGTTATTGGAGCCTACCAAATGGTAAAAATGGCAGCACCGTATCTAAAAAAGGTTCATGGTGCGATTGTTAATATATCTTCCATTAGTGCTATATCCGGTGTAGGAAGCTCCATTGCTTATGCGGCGTCTAAAGGCGCTTTGTCCACAATGACACTTTCACTTGCCCATGCGCTTGCCCCAGAGGTTAGAGTCAATGGCGTTTGCCCTGGTTTTATTCAGACGCGATGGACAAAAGGTTTTTTAGGAGACAGGTATGAGTCTGTCAAAGAAAATGTCGAAAAGGCTTCACTTATTAATAAAACATCATTGCCAGAAGATATTGCAAAAGGTATTATTTATTTAGCAATCGATGCCGTAACGACTTCTGGGCAGTTATTGACTATAGATGGGGGCCAATTAGTGAATCAAGGAAAAATGTAAGCGTTCAATAGCTTTAAATTTGTATTTAGAGTGGTTTTTAAGAAAATATAATAGATTAATTTAAATAAAATAAATAAAATGGAAAGATTACCAAAAGTAGCATTACCTATAATCATTGTAGCAATCATTTTAATTGTATTACTAACTAAATCCGCAGTAACTATAGGCTCTGGAGAAGCAGGCGTACTTTATAAAACGTTTGATAATGGTGTCGTAACCGATGAGCCTCCTTTAGGAGAAGGGTTTCATATTGTAGCACCTTGGAATAAAGTCATCATTTATGAAGTACGTCAACAAGAACTTTTTGAAAAAATGAAAGTACTATCTTCTAATGGGCTAGAAATTCAAATAGATGGGTCTGCATGGTATGAACCTGTTTATAATGACCTAGGAAATCTTCATCAATCTTTAGGAGAAAATTATTTACAACGTGTTATCCAGCCAGCAATTAGAAGTGCTGCTCGTAGTGTTGTTGGCCGCTATACACCCGAACAATTATATTCTAGCAAACGTGATGCGATTCAAGATGAAATATTTGTTGAAACTAAAAAAATACTAGAAAAGCAATATATACAACTCAATGAATTTTTAGTGCGTGATGTTACTTTGCCTGAAACAATTAAAGATGCTATTGAACGCAAACTAAGACAAGAGCAAGAATCCTTAGAATATGAGTTTAGATTGGTTACCGCAGCTAAAGAAGCTGAAAAAGTAATTATAGAGGCAGAAGGTAAAGCAGAATCAAACAGAATTTTAAGTGCCTCGTTAACCGATAAAATTTTACAAGATAAAGGTATAGATGCCACTATGAAATTAGCAGAATCGCCAAATAGCAAAGTCATTGTTATTGGTTCTGGTGATAGTGGCTTGCCTATTATTTTAGGAAACCAATAGAGAATTGAACAAAATAATTCAACTTTTTTTGAGATATTTTGAATATTAAATAATTAATATTAGCTATAAATAAGGAATACTTAATAGTCATAAGTTTTATTACTATTATTTGGAATAATTAACTTTAATTATAGATATTTGCAAAAGTAAAAACATAAAAATGAACTTTATTCAATCACATCACCACCATTTTCAAATTTGCTCTCAAGCGAAGTGAAGATGTATTGAATAAAATCAACATATTTTTATAAACCCGTTTGAGACAATCAAGCGGGTTTTTAATTTTAAGTCCAACTAGATTGTTTCAAACTCATAAAAACAAGAAAATGAGTACATTAAGAATTGCAGTACAAAAATCAGGTCGTTTACACGACGAATCTATGGAACTACTTAAGGATATAGGTATTTCTATTGATAATGGCATAGACCAATTAAAAGCATCAGCAAGAAATTTTCCTGTTGAAGTTTTCTACCTAAGAAATGGCGATATTCCCCAATATTTAAAAGATGGTGTCGTTGATGCGGCTATTATTGGTGAAAATGTGTTGATTGAAAAGGGTAGTGGTATTAATATAGCCGAAAAACTAGGGTTTTCTTCATGCCGCGTTTGTATTGCAGTGCCAAAAACAATGAATTATACGAGTATTAAAGATTTAGATGGCAAACGCATCGCAACATCATATCCAAACACCGTTCAAAATTATTTGGATGCACAAGGTATCACAGCAAATCTTCATATTATTAACGGATCCGTTGAAATAGCACCCAATATCGGGTTAGCAGATGCTATTGTTGATATTGTTTCAAGCGGAAGTACGTTGTTTAAAAACAATTTGAAAGAGGTTGAAATGATTTTAAAATCGGAGGCGGTTTTGGCAGTTTCACCAATTTTAGATGCTGAAAAACAAGCTATTTTAGATAAAATTCAATTCAGAATCAAATCGGTTTTAAAAGGAAGGGAATCTAAATACGTTTTATTGAATGCACCAAATGATAAAGTTCAAGATATCATAGATGTGTTACCGGGGATGAAGAGCCCAACGGTACTGCCTTTAGCAGAAGCGGGTTGGAGTTCCATACACTCGGTAATAAGCAAAAACGAATTTTGGGACGTTATTGACGATTTAAAAGCAAAAGGCGCCCAAGGTATTTTAGTGTGTCCTATTGAGAAAATGGTACTGTAATCAATTAATAATGAAAAATTAACAATTATAGATTTCCGCTTCCGCGGAAATAAAAAAAGAAAGGTTTTCAATGCAAATAATTAATAACCCACATAGAGATGAATGGTCCCAACTATTAAAAAGACCCACTCAAACCGTGAGCGATATTGAAACGGTTGTAAATCAGATTTTTGATGCTGTGCGTTTAAATGGCGATGCTGCCATTAATAAATACACACAACAGTTTGATGGCATTGCCTTAGAATCAAGTCTGGTAACGATGGGGGACATTCAAAAAGCCATAGCCCATGTGCCAGAAGCACTTCAAAATGCCATAAAAAAGGCAAAACAAAATATTGAAGCTTTTCACGCTGCACAAAAAACAAACAGGGTAGAAGTTGAAACCACTCAAGGTGTAAAATGTTGGCAAGAAAAGCGCCCGATTCAAAAAGTGGGGCTATATATCCCAGGAGGTACCGCCCCTTTGTTTTCAACGGTTTTAATGTTGGCAATTCCTGCGCAAATAGCAGGTTGTAAAGAAATTGTGCTTTGTTCGCCACCAAATAAACAAGGGGAGTTGGCACCAGAAATTTTGTTTGCAGCACAACTTTGTGGGGTTACTAAAATTATAAAAGTAGGAGGTATCCAAGCCATTGCAGGATTAACTTTTGGAACGGAAACCATACCACAGGTATATAAAATATTCGGACCCGGCAACCAGTTTGTTACCGTGGCTAAACAATTAGCAACCAAATTTGGTGTAGCTATCGATATGCCTGCAGGTCCCAGTGAATTGTTGGTCGTTGCCGATGCATCCGCAAATGCTTCATACATCGCATCCGATTTATTAAGTCAAGCGGAACATGGTACGGACAGCCAAGTTATTTTAGTTTCAACTTCGAATGCTTTAATCAATAAGGTTTCAGAAGAAATTGAAAAACAGCTTCGTGTGCTTCCGCGTAAAGCGATTGCAGAAAAAGCCATAGCAAATTCAAAACTTATTTATGTAGAAAATGATGAATTGGCGATGGAATTAATAAACGAATATGGCCCGGAACATTTTATTATCTGTACAGAAAATGAAGATTTTTACGTAGATAATATTGAAAATGCAGGCTCTGTGTTTATTGGCGACTATACACCGGAAAGCGCAGGCGATTATGCTTCTGGAACCAACCATACATTGCCTACTAACGGATTTTCGAAAGCCTATTCAGGTGTGAATTTAGATAGTTTTTCTAAAAGTATGACCTTTCAAAAGATATCGAAAGCAGGTCTTTTGAATATTGGTGAAACCATAGAACTTATGGCGGAAGCAGAAGGTTTACAGGCACATAAAAATGCCGTTTCCATTCGATTAAAGGATTTAAAATAATTTGTCATTCCTGTGAGGCAGGAATCTCAAGAACTCAGTTCTAATTTTTTTATGAAAACAAATTTTGATTTAAAAAATATAATACGTCCGACTATAAAAGCACTAAAACCGTATTCATCCGCACGTGATGAATTTCAAGGGGTAACCGACGATATGGTATTTTTAGATGCTAATGAAAATCCGTTTGAAAATGGTGTAAACCGTTACCCAGATCCACAACAGGGAAAGTTGAAGTCGGTTTTATCTGGAATTAAAGGGATTTCAACAAAACAAATCCTTTTAGGAAATGGAAGTGATGAAGTGCTGGACTTGATTTACAGGGCATTTTGCGAACCGAATCGAGATAATGTCGTTATTTTACCTCCAACATATGGTATGTATGAAGTGTTGGCTAACTTGAATGCGATTGGCATTAAAAAAGTGGATTTAGATGCAGATTTTCAGCCAAAAGTTGAAGACATTTTAAATGCTGCGGATGCTAATAGTAAGTTACTATTCATATGTTCACCAAACAATCCTTCAGGGAATAGTTTTTCTTCAGAAGCCATTGAAGCATTGGTTAGTAAATTTAAAGGCATTGTGGTTATTGATGAGGCTTATATCGATTTTTCAAATGAAGCAAGTTGGTTGACAAGATTAAATGAATTTCCTAATTTAATTGTGACGCAAACCTTGTCCAAAGCGTATGCCATGGCAGGTATTCGATTGGGGATTTGTTATGCTTCAGCTGAAATCATTACGGTTTTAAACACCATAAAACCTCCTTATAACATCAACGAATTAACACAAAATAAAGCTATTGAATTATTAAATATCAAAGATTTGGCTAGCAAACAAATTGCCGACATATTGAAAGAACGCAGTGCTTTAATTTCAGAATTAAAATCTATTGGTTATGTTTCAAAAATATATCCATCAGACGCTAATTTTGTATTGGTAAAGGTCGATGATGCCAATAAACGTTACAATCAACTTATTGAGAAAGGTATTGTAATTAGAAATAGAACAACACAGGCAGGTTGTGAAAACACATTGCGATTAACCGTTGGAACACCTGAAGAGAATGAGATATTGATAAAAACACTTTTATCAATATCGAAATCCTGAACTTGTTTCAGGAACTTTTAAATTATGTTGACGTATTATTGCTATATAACATCAAATAAAAATAGAACAGTATTATATATTGGTTATACAGATAACTTAAAACGAAGATTAGTTGAACATTCAAAAGGAATTGGGGCTGTATTTACAAAAAAGTACAAGGCAACAGATTTAGTTTATTTTGAAACATTTGACAATAAAAAGGAAGCTAAAAAAAGAGAAAGTCAATTAAAGAATTGGCATAAAGAATGGAAATGGAACTTGATAAAAAAATCAAATCCAAATTTAATAACCTTAGAAATTAATTAGACCCTGAAATAAATTCAGGGTTGCTTAATAAATTAAGCATGAAATCGCCATGATTTGGAAACCCAAATACCAATGAAAATAAAGCGATACCATGTGACCTTTAAAAAACAATAGATATTTACGCATGAAAAAAGTATTATTTATAGACCGCGACGGCACGTTGGTTTTGGAACCACCCATAGATTACCAATTAGATAGTTTGGAAAAATTGGAGTTTTATCCAAAAGTGTTTCAATACATGGCTAAAATAGCAAATGAGCTAGACTACGAATTGGTGATGGTCACAAATCAAGATGGTTTGGGTACGGATTCTTTTCCTGAAGATACGTTTTGGCCAGCGCAGAATAAAATCATCAGTGCCTTTGCTAAAGAAGGAGTCGAGTTCGCAGATATCCATATCGACAAAACCTTTCCGCATGAAAATGCACCCACTCGTAAGCCTAGAACCGGTTTGTTGACAAAGTATTTTTCAGAAGCCTACGATTTAGAAAATTCGTTTGTATTAGGTGATAGAATTACCGATATGGAACTGGCTAAAAACCTAGGAGCCAAAGGTATTTATCTTTCCGAAAATCCAAATTTAGGTGCAGACGAAATCGAAACGTCCAAACAAGATATTTTAAACGTCATAGCTTTAACAACAACCGACTGGAAAGAAATCTATGAGTTTTTGAAATTAGAAGACCGTGTTGCTGAAATTACTCGTAATACCAATGAAACCCAAATCTACATCAAGTTAAATTTGGATGGATCTGGTAAAAACGACATCAACACCGGTTTATCGTTTTTCGATCACATGTTAGATCAAATTGGTCGTCATGGTGCTATGGATTTAACCATCAAAGTAAATGGCGATTTAGAGGTTGATGAACACCACACCATTGAAGATACCATGATTGCCTTTGGGGAATTATTCCACAAAGCATTAGGCAATAAATTGGGTATAGAACGCTACGGGTTTTGTTTACCAATGGACGATTGTCTGGCTCAGGTAGCTGTCGATTTTGGTGGTAGAAATTGGTTGGAATGGGATGCTGAATTTAAACGTGAAAAAATAGGGGATATGCCAACCGAAATGTTTTACCACTTATTTAAATCCTTTACCGATGGTGCTAAGTGCAATTTAAATATAAAGGCCGAAGGGGTAAATGAACACCATAAAATAGAGGGGATTTTTAAAGCCTTTGCTAAAGCCATGAAAATGGCGGTAAAAAGAGACTCAAACAAGATGTTTTTGCCTTCAACAAAGGGCATATTGTAATAATTTAAGAATTCAGATTTACGATTTACGAGTGTTTAATTCGTAAATCGTAAATCATAAATCGTAAATCAATTGAAATTAGTTATCATAAATTACGGCGCAGGAAATATTAAAAGCATCCAATTTGCTTTTAAACGTTTGGGTGTTGATGCGGTTTTATCAAACAATCCAGAGGAAATCCTAGCAGCCGATAAAATTATTTTTCCAGGGGTAGGCGAAGCGAGTTCTGCTATGACCATGCTTAAAGAAACAGGTTTGGATACGCTCATTCCAAAATTAAAACAACCCGTTTTGGGTATTTGTTTAGGGATGCAATTGCTTTGTGAATTCACCGAAGAAGGCAATACCAAAGGCTTGGGTGTTTTTAAAACCACAGTAAAACGCTTTGATAATAACGTAAAAGTACCTCAAATGGGCTGGAATGTTATTAAAGATTTGAAATCGGAGTTGTTTAAAGGAATCAAAGAAAGTGAATACATGTATTTGGTACATAGTTATTATGCCGAGCATTGTGCGGAGACCATTGCAACTACCGATTATGGGATTAATTATGCTTCTGCACTAAAACATAATAACTTTTATGGTGTTCAATTTCACCCAGAAAAGAGTAGTTTAGCAGGAGAAAAAATATTGGAGAACTTTTTGAAGCTAGATATTAAAAGTTTTTAATGAAAAACGAATTAATTGAAAGAACAGAACGATTTGGAATAGACTGCTGGCATTTCTGTTTTAAAATCCCTAAATCTAGAGAATATAATGCTTTTGTCAATCAATTAATAAGAAGCTCTAGTTCTGTGGGAGCAAATTATAGAGCTTCCCAACGCGCCAAATCGACAGCCGATTTTATAAATAAATTAAAAATAGTTGAAGAAGAAGTAGATGAGAGCGTATATTGGTTGGAAATTTTTGAAGAAGTTCTTTCAGGTAATTCCGAGGAAATTTCAAACCTTCAAAAAGAAGGAAGAGAGTTATTAGCCATAACAGTCGCTTCTATTAATACAGCAAAAAGAAATAGTAATAAATAAGTAGTAAGTACAATTACTTTGAATTTCAAACTTCTAATATTAATAAATTGATAGCCAA
>LLBZ010035861.1_pt3 | contig 23466 bp, 22 predicted proteins | sample 1489421 | NCBI WGS metagenome assembly LLBZ01 (sample SAMN04092657, study PRJNA295927) | soil metagenome | biome: Soil prokaryotic community; feature: Bulk soil; isolation source: soil from tomato rhizosphere | host: tomato cultivar Moneymaker | place: South Korea | collected 2011-11-01 | reverse complement strand
ATCGGCGATATGCCGTTCATGTCCTACCAGGTCTCTGTGGAGGAAGCGACGCGTAATGCCGGTCGCTTCCTGCAACAGGGCGGCATGGACGCAGTCAAGCTCGAAGGTGGGCGTGAGCGCGCCGACTCCATTCGCCAGATCACCAGCGCCGGGATCCCCGTGATGGGCCACATCGGACTCACACCGCAATCGGTCAACCAGCTGGGCGGGTTCCGGGCCCAGGGTAAGACAGCCCTGGCCGCCAAACGGCTGGTGGAGGATGCCCTCATACTGGAAGAGGCGGGCTGTTTCAGCATCGTCCTTGAATCCGTCCCGGCGCGTCTGGCCGAATTAATCTCGCACAGGCTCTCTATCCCGACCATCGGCATTGGCGCGGGTTCCGGCTGTGATGGGCAGGTCTTGGTCACGCACGACTTGCTCGGCCTCTTTGACCGCTTCACGCCCAAGTTCGTCAAGAAATATGCTGACTTCCATCACGAGATGCAGAAGGCATTTGCCGATTACATCGAAGACGTGGAGACGAAGCGCTTCCCTGCGGAAGAACATACGGTTGAGATGAATGACAAAGAGTGGGAATTGTTATTAGAAGAGATCGGGTAAACTAACAGGTGACAGTCATCCGCCTACCGCAAGATGACTGTCACCTCGCCCCCCAATGAAAGATATCTTGATCGTCGGCACGGGCGCGCTCGCGAGTCTCTTTGCCGCGCGGTTGAGCCAGGCAGGCTATGCCATCATCATGCTTGGCTCTTGGCAGGCCGGGCTGGATGCGCTGCAACGGGATGGCGTCGGGATACTCGACGAAAGCGGCAAGGAACACCGTTTTCCCATCCATGCCGTCCGCGATCCGCACGAGTGTCAGGACATTCGATACGCGCTGGTGCTGGTCAAGGCATGGCAGACGGAGCGCGCAGCGGGACAGATCCGGGATTGTCTGGCCGAAGAGGGCCTTGCCGTCACCCTTCAAAACGGACTTGGCAACCGCGAGACGCTCACGCGAAGCCTGGGCCAGAGCCGCGTGGCCCTCGGCGTGACCACCACCGGCGCCACCCTGGTGGGACCCGGGCTGGTGAGGGAGGGCGGCGAGGGAGTCCTGTCCATGGAACGGCACCCAGCCCTGGGTCCGATCGAAGATGCGTTGAAGGCAGCCAACTTCCAGGTGGATATCGTCGACGATGCGCAATCACTGATCTGGGGAAAGTTAGTAATCAACGCCGCCATCAATCCGCTGACTGCCATCCTGCGCGTCCCCAATGGAGAACTATTGGAGCTTCCCTCTGCACGGGACATGCTGGCGCGGCTGGCCAACGAAACGGCCCAGGTAGCCCAGGCAGAAGGGGTTCACTTGCCCTTTCCAGACGCCGTCGCCGCCGCAGAAGATGTGGCGCGCCGGACAGCCGCCAACCGCTCCTCGATGCTTCAGGATGTGCTGCGCGGCGCGCCGACCGAGATCGATGCCATCTGCGGCGCGGTGGTAAAGGTGGGGCAAAAATATGGCATCGACACCTCGGTGAATTGGGCCTGCTGGAAGCTGGTCAAGGCAATAGTAGGGTAAGCAAAGCATTTAACGATTTGTGTCGTTGCCTTCCTAGTCCATAGTTTGGCCCACAGGGTGCTTCGCATACCCCTGGCACCGCACGTAGGGGCCACCTCCCTGGTGGTGCCCACCAGCGAAGACCTTGAATCCCCTACAAATTAAGACATTCTTCTACTAACTTGGTGTATTTTGTTGTATTCGGCCAAATTCATTGCATGGTAAGATACATGTAGATTTTATAGATTTCGGAGCTCATGTATGCCGAAGTGGCTTGTATTAACTTTACTACTCGCACTCATTGTTGTTCCCTCTTCTGTGAGTGCGCAGGGAGAAACCAAACTGGAGGCGATCAACCTCGATCTTTGGTCTGAATATGACCAACCCAGTATACTTGTCATTTATCAGTTTATCGTCTCGCAAGATACGCCCCTGCCGGCTGAGGTTACCTTGCGCTTTCCGCAAGAGAGCAACTTGTTTGCCGTTGCCGTGCAAAGTAACGACAACTGGCTTAACAAAGATTTCACACCACCGGTGGAGGGAGAAAACTGGCAGACAATCAAGATCAAGGCGGAATCGTATGACCCGCATCGGATTGAGTATTATCAGCCGCTCACACTGGATGGAAATAAACGTCAATACACCTTTTATTGGTTTGGCGATTATTACGTCAACGCATTTACGGTCAACATCCTGGTGCCTCCGGATAGCACAAACCTGGTGACTTCTCCTCCTCTGGAAAATACCAGCGCAGCGGAGGATGGAACGTTTCTCTCCGGCAGTGTGACCAAGAATAATCTAAAGACAATGAATTCGTTTAAGTTCGAATTGGAATATCAAAGAACATCAACGACGCTCATCAAGCAAGATTCGGCGACCGCGCAGATCCAGCCGGTTGCCCCTGTGGATGAAAATACACCCGGACGGGTTTCCATCACAAATCTACCGTGGATCATTGGTGCTTTTGGGCTGGCTCTAATTGGCATTGCCCTATTCTCCTACTGGCGGTCCACGCAGGCCGGCGAAAGCCAGCCGAGCAGACGCCGCCAGCATAAGAGAGAAGCGGTCGAAGCTGATGGGGATGCATACTGCCACGAATGCGGCACACGTGCTCATGCCGGAGACCGCTTCTGCCGAACTTGTGGCAGCAGGTTAAGGGTGGAATAGGCAGCGGGAGCAAGCAAAGGGCAGAACGAGGCGCATCGTGATCCTGGGCGTACCATACATCGTTCCTGTCTACTTCATTTATGGACTTGCATTTTTCAGCATGGGCCTGCTGGTCGCTGTGGAAGGCGGACGGGCCTCCGACGTGCGTTTGCGCCGGGCATTATCCCCCCTGGCGGGCTTCGGTTTCGTACATGCCGCGCATGAATGGCTCGAAATGTTCGCTCTTATGGGGCATACGACACCCCAGGAAATTTCGATCCTGTGGGGCCTGGAGCTCGCGACCCTTGCATTTTCTTTCATCTCTCTGGCGGCCTTTGGCAGCTTTCTCCTGGCCGATACCGAAGTTGTCCGGCGGCTGCTGCTGTTGATCCCAATCGGTCTGGAGGCAGTCTGGGTATTTGGGCTCTATCATTTCCGCGGTCAGTATACGGGTCCGGTTCTATGGGATATTGCCGACACATGGACACGCTATACGCTTGCCATTCCTGCTTCGCTTCTGACAGCGATCGGGCTCGTGGTTCAGCAGCGAGCCTTCCGCCGCTCTGGGCTCATCCGCTTTGGACAGGATGCCTTATGGGCGGCGATCACGTTCGGCTGGTATGGCCTCTTTGGGCAGATTTTTACCAAAGCGACGCCTCTTTTTCCTTCGAATCTGATCAACCAACAGACGTTCATCGATCTGCTGGGCTTTCCCATCCAGATGTTTCGAGCCATCGTGGCGGTGGCGGCAGCGGTGTTTGTGATCCGGTTTTTGCGGGCATTCCAGGTCGAGACCGAACGTAAGATCGCCGATCTGCAGCAGGCCCGTCTGGAAGAGCTACAACAGCGTGAGCTCCTGCGTGGGGAATTGTTCCGGCGGGTGGTCGCGGCACAAGAGGCCGAGCGGCAGCGCGTTGCGCGGGACTTGCACGATGAAACCGGTCAATCTCTGACCGCGATTGGAATGGGGTTGCGCGGTCTCTCCGGCAAATTAGGAGGGCGCAATAAGGATGCCTTGAACACCTTACACAAGCTTGAAGCGTTGACGGCGGATTCGCTCAAGGAACTCCAGCGCCTGATGACCGATCTGCGTCCCTCACATCTGGACGATCTCGGTCTCTCTGCGGCGCTGCGCTGGTATGCAACCAGGGTTCAGGAGCACTCACAACTGCACATCCGGGTGGATATCCATGGTGAGGAATGCGACCTGGATGATGCTGTAAAGATCACGATCTTTCGCATTATCCAGGAAAGTCTGAACAATGTGATAAAGCATTCACAGGCAACCCACGTCAACATTCATTTGCATTATGAGGAAAAGAACGTTCGTATCAATGTGTTTGACAATGGGATTGGTTTTGACCGCGGCCAGGTTCAGGAGAGACGTGCAAACCGTCCATCTTTAGGGCTCGCAGGCATGGAAGAGCGTGCAGCGCTGCTGGGTGGTACGGTAACTGTGCAGTCGCGCCCCGGCTATGGGACCGAAGTGGAAGCGCTGATCCCTTATCATCGTCCAGGAGCAGGGCCCGATTATGGGAAGCAGGAGATAAAGGATGACAATTCGTCTGTTATTAGTCGATGACCATGCAGTGGTCCGCTCTGGGCTAAAAATGCTTTTGGAAAATGAACGGGATGTCGAGATTGTCGGCGAGGCATCCTCCGCTTCCGAGGCCATGGAGGCGGCCACGAGACTGAAGCCCAACGTCATCTTGATGGATATCGGCCTGCCGGACCTTTCTGGTATCGACGCGACGCGCGAAATCAAGAAGCGTACGTCCGATGTATCGATTGTCGCCCTCACAATTCACGAAGACGAGGAGTATTTCTTCAAGATGCTCGAGGCGGGTGCGTCGGGATACGTCCCCAAACGCGCTGCACCCGAGGAATTAATAACAGCGATCCGTGCAGCCGCTACCGGGCAAGTCTATCTGTACCCGTCCCTGGCAAAGCTGCTTGTGCGCGATTATCTGGATGGCGGTCGAGCCTCCGATGAGCAGACCTCTTCTGGTCTAACCGATCGTGAACATGAAGTGCTGACGTATCTCGCAGAAGGCGCGAACAATGAAGAGATTGCCGCCTCGCTCGTTATCAGTCCGAAAACGGTGGCCCGTCACCGTGAGAACATCATGCGGAAGTTGAATTTGCATTCCCGCTCGGAATTGGTACGCTACGCCATACGCAAGGGGATTATCAAGGCATAGCATTTCTCAACAAAAATGCACTTAATAAAAAAATGACGGGCGCAGTTGCGCCCGTCATTTTTCTTAAGGCCTACTGCAGCTTACTGAGCAGGAGCCTCTGCTTCTACCGTCGGACGAGTATACGTGCTCACATCGCCACCCAGATCTTCGATCGAGTCGATCAGGAATTGGGCAACAAATTTACCGTTGTGAACGAACGCACCAGGATCCTTCTGGTAGTACTGGTAGTTGTAGGCTGCTTTCAGCAGGCGAGGCGTCCAGGCAGCGTAGCCCTCACCATCGGCGCCAAAGAAGTATGGATAGGCCGCAGCATTGTATTCGATTGGGTTACCGGTACCTTCAGCATACACCTGGATCTGAGCAAAGAGGGCCTCGGCAAGCGTGTCGAGCTCACCCTTCACGCCCTCGCTTGTGTCACCATCGCCATCGTAATCTGGAGCAGTCATACGAATGGTTTCAACTTCCTCCGTTCCGTGACAGCCAGCACACGCTTCCACCTTGGGCTGCAAGGCATGCACATCGTGGCAATCCTGGCACTTGTTGAGAGGATGAGCTTCGAAGTAACCGACATATTCCTTGCCATCATAGGTATAGGCGCCCTGAACATCGGCACCAAAAAGGGTTGCACCTGCGGCAAAGTAATGGATGTTGCGGAAGCGAATCCCCGGGTCAACGGCGTCTAGGTCAGTGAATCTGGCAAGAGCCTGATCAACAGAAGCCTTGGATTCGCGACCCTGGTGGCATTGCAGGCACAAGTTGCCATCGTCGGGCACAAAATTCCCATCTGCATCCTGACCACCAAAGCTAACCGTCGCGCTAGACGGGAAGGTTGCAGAAGCGACCTCATAGCGGTTGGGCCAATTGGCTTCGTCATGGCAGGTGGAGCACATGAAGCCGTTGGAAATCTCATTCGAAATCGTAGCGCCTTCCTTGAGGAACTGGGGTAAGCCGGTTGCGCTGTGGCATTTGGCGCAGGCGCCTTCCACTTCGCCTTCCGCATCCCAGTGGCGGAAGGGTTCCGTATTGCCAGCAAAGTGACCGGCATCATTCCGGACGAAATTGCTCACATCGCCGCCCAGATCTTCGATCGAATCGTAGAGCAGCTGGACGATGTACTTATTGCCGTGTGCGAAGGCACCCGGATCTTTGAGGGATACTTGATAGTTATAGGCAGCCTTGAGAAGGCGGGGTGTCCAGTTGACATATGCTTCGCCACTCGTATCCAGGAAGTAAGGATGCTGTTCGGCGTTGTACGTGATTTCAGCGCCAGCGGTACCAGCAGCATATTTCTCAATCTCGGCCAGCAAAGCTTCCTGCAGGCCCTGGATTTCATAGAACATGCCTTCTTCATTGTCGCCGTCGCCATCATAGTCCCAAGCCGAAGCCTGCGGTTCACGGATGTTCTGCAGGCCGCCTTCGTCTAAGACGCCATCGCCGTGGCAAGTAGCACACTCTTCGACTTTTATTTTGAGTGTATGGGGATCGTGGCAGCCGATACAAGTATCGCGACCTTCCACGTGCTGGAATTTGCTATCGTAGATCTTGCCATCGTATTCATATCCACCTTTGACCTCAGTGCCAAATAGTGTAGCAGCAGCCGCATAGTAGTGGATATTACGGAAGCCAAAGCGGACATCATTCCCCTGGTCGTCCTTGATCGGGGCAACGACAGCATCCGGATCTTCCGCCTCGAAACGCGCGATCTGGGCATCGACTGATGCCTTGGATTCGCGTCCCTGATGACAGACTAAACAGCGGGAGGCATCGCCGAACCCCTCCACCACAAATGGAACAGGTTCGCCATTCTCATCTGTTTCAAAGCCGGGGAAGGAGACGCTGTTAAGATTTGTAGCGACAGGATTATGACAGGCAATACACTGAATCCCTTGTGCATCTTGTGCCGGGATCGCGGCGTCTACCTTGAATACTTCAGAACCATCAGCCCCCAGGAAGTCCTGATAGCCAGCGCTCGTGTGGCATTTGGCACAACTGGTAGGCACTTCGGCGGGATCTTCCGCGTCCCAGTGCCGGAAGGGCTCCGTATCTACAGCATTATGTGCAGAAGATTCCCATTGTTCTTGATAGGGAACAACTATAGGTGCTGGAGTAGGCTCAATCGGGGCCTCTGTAGGAGCTTCTGTGGGAACAGCGGTTGGCTCGGGCTTTCCACCGCAGGCAACGATGATCACGGCCAAAAGAAGCAGGGTTCCCAAAAGAAACAAGCTCTTTTTCATTGACATAGACGAAATTCTCCTTTCAATAGGTGTTCGAGAGAGGGCTTTTCTTTTCTCAGCTAGAAGGCACCTCCTTCACCAATATTGAAGTGTTAGCGGCTTTTAATCTCCCCTTTATATTAATCTAAAGTAACTTGTGTGTTAATAACGGATGTCACCCCCCTATGAGATGAATGTAATCGATTTCACATGAATGGTCTCAATTAGCACTATTATATAACATCCACTAAATGAACGATTAAAAATGGGGGAAATACCCCATTAAATGTATAGAAATCTCCGAGGGAAAATGGGGCGAGCCTCCAAGTTAATCCCAAAAAACTCATTGGGGTATAGGCTGATTCGCCGCCTCAAAGATTGGGCATATACCGAATTCCCTTTCTTATCAATTTCTCATAAACTGAGTATGCGTACGAAAGGAGAATGATATGACTATCGCGTTTGCCGTTATCTTGCTGATCCGCATCATCCTCCCGCTGGCCGTGTTGTTGGCGCTCGGCGAATGGGCACATCGTCGTGAAGCGAACTACTGGCTGCGGAGGTGAAATTTATGGAAAACATCACTTCCCTATTTGCTATCCTGACCGGCTTGCTGCTGCGCCTCGCGCTTCCTGTCGCAGGAACGATTCTGCTCGTTTACCTCCTGCGTAAACTGGATGCGCACTGGCAGGCAGAAGCAGAACTTGTGCCCACACCATCAGAAAAGGTGGAGTGCTGGAAGATCAAAGGCTGTTTGGAAGAACAGTATAGAAATTGTATCGGAGCAGCTTCTCCCTTGCCGTGCTGGCAGGTCCATCGTCTGCCTAATGGCTATTTGCAGGGGAATTGTATCTCCTGTGAGGTGTTTATCAACGCCCCTATCCCAGCACTCAAAACTGAACCAAGGAGAATGTAGATTATGATCTCACGATTCGAGCGCCTATTAATCGCCCTCATTTTTGCCCTGACTGCCGCAGGGATCACGTTGGTTATCGCCAGTGCTCAGGGGGAAAATCCTCCAGCCGCGCAGACCCCTTCGTCCGATTGTGCCACGTGCCATACCGACACTAAGAAAACCTGGGAAGATGGCGCCCACGGAAAATCCGAGCTTGCAACCTGCGAAACTTGCCACGGATCGGCCCCAGCCGATCATCCTCAAACCCCTATGTCCATTGATCGGTCCTCCGATCTTTGCATACGCTGCCACAGCGATGCCCGCTTTGGCGTGGACGATTGGAACGCGAGCAAACATAATCAACTCGGCATGGACTGCGCCACCTGTCATGAGCCACACAGTACCTCCTTGAAGAAGGCCACGGGCCCCCGGGATGCTGTGCCAACCACAGACGAAATTTCCGAGCTGTGCATCAATTGCCACAAAGAACACAGCATGACTTTTTCTTATACATCTCACAATCAAAGGGGAGTTTCCTGTGTAGACTGTCATGTAAAGAATTTCGGGGAGCCGACGGCGAACACAATACCCGATCATTCCTTCAACGCAAGCCTGGCATCCTGCAATACCTGTCATTCTCAGCAGATGCACAGCTCGACAGAAGCGAAAGCGCCGGAGGGCGATTCAGCCCCTGTTGCTGCCGGTGTAGAGTTACCTGCAGTCTTCACTACCCCGGAACCTGCACCGGTCAGCCCCATGGGATTCTCGGCTATGGCTGGCATCATTGGTCTTGCAGGCGGCATGGTATTAGCCCCCTGGCTGGAACGCTGGTTCCACCGCTCTGTAAAGCAGAACAAAGAGGAAGACAATGAGTGATAAGCAAAGCAATCCTGTGGACAAGCGAAGCACAACGGTCGCGCGTGCTTCTGGCGGGAGTCCCATGGACAAAAACATCAACCGTCGTGAGTTCCTCAAGCTGACCGCGGTGGGGGTCGCCGTCGCCGCCGGGACGCGCGCTGTCAGTTCGGGTAACGCCTCCAGCGCGACGCCCAAGGGCAAGCATCAATGGGCGATGGTCATCGATCAATCCAAGTGTGTCGGATGTGGTTACTGCACACTGGCTTGCCAGGCACATAATGACGTCAACCCTGAGATCCAGTGGAATAAGGTCATCCCGGATGGCATGGTTGGAGATAAACAGGTCTTTCTCCCGCGTCCATGTATGCACTGTGAAAAAGCACCGTGCGTTGAAGTATGCCCGGTCAAGGCTTCTTACTATCGAGATGACGGCATCGTCATGATGGATTATGACCTCTGCATTGGCTGCCGCTACTGCCAGGTTGCCTGTCCGTACGACGCGCGCTCCTTCAACTGGGAAGCCTTCACAGGCGACAATCCTGCGGTGCCCGAATGGGGCCATCCGGAAGTCGAGCGACGGCCGCGCGGCGTTCCCGAGAAATGTTCCTTCTGTTACCAGACGATCGACCGCGGCCTGGCTCAGGGGAAGAAACCCGGCGTGGATCCTGAAGCGACTCCGGCTTGTGTCAATGCCTGTCCGACGGGCGCGCGCATATTTGGCGACCTAAACGATCCTGAATCAAATGTCAGTAAGGTGTTGCGCGATCACCCATCTTATCGCCTGCGCGAAAACCTTGGCACGGGCCCGCGAGTCTATTATCTTCCTGCTTTCGATAAGAAAGAGGCGTAACCATGGCGAAAAAATTCATTACTCCCTGGACGGCATGGCTCGCTCTTCTTGGCATTCTTCTCGCTGGTGGACTGGTTGCCGGAATCCTGGTCTTCTGGAAAGGACTGGGCATCACCAATCTCACCGACCTGGTACCGTGGGGATTATGGATCACGATTGACCTTTCCTCCATTGCTCTGGGCGCGGGCGCATTCAGCCTGTGCGCAGGTGTGTATCTATTCGGTCTGAAGCGTTACCAGCCCATTGCTCGCACCGCGACCTTCGTCGGCCTGATTGGCTACACGATGGCAACACTGGCGCTCATCCTTGATATTGGCAAGCCCGAACGCTTCTGGCATTCGATGGTTTACTGGAACACGCACTCCCTGCTCTGGGAAGTGACCATGTGCGTAATCCTGTATCTCAGCGTGTTGATGCTTGAAAGCATGCCAATCCTTGCCAACCTGGAATGGCTGCGCAAGCGCTTTCCTAAGATCACGGCAAAGATGGAACATGTGCATCACTATGCACCGATCCTGGCGATCGTTGGCCTGGGGCTTTCCAGCCTGCACCAATCCTCGCTCGGCGCGACGTTCGGTGTCATCAAAGCGCGGCCATTCTGGTTCAAGCCGGAAATGTCGGTTTTGTTTATGCTCTCAGCGATTGTGGGGGGCATTTCGCTGACGCTGTTTGCCTCGATGCTGGCTTCGCGGCTGACAAATAAGGCAAGAGTGAACGATGCGTTGATCGAACGTACAGCGCAATTTGTTGGCTATCTCCTGATCGGCTACTTTTATTTCCGGGCCTGGGATGCGCTCTCGGTGACATATGCCTACGATCCCGGACGCAGTGAAGGACTCGACCTGATCACCAATGGTTCGCTGGCATTCAACTTCTGGATCGTAGAAATGCTGCTGGGAATGATCGTACCGCTGGTCCTGTTGCTCTACAAACCCACCCGCACGAATCGCTTCTGGCGTATGATCGCTTTGTTCCTGGTAGCCGCGGGTGTGGTTGCTTTCCGCTGGGACACGAACATCACAGGATTTCTGGTCCTGATGCCCTATATACCGGGACAGGCGATCGCTTACACCAGTTACAAACCTTCCCTGGTCGAGATCATGACGGGTGCAGCGATCATTGCCTATGGTCTTACAGCCTTCTCGCTCGGCGTGAAATATTTACGAGGCGTGGACCATACTCTCGTAGAAGCAGAACACGCGGAAGTGAACGTGGAAGCCACGGAACATGTAGCTGCGTAACTTGTGAAACTTAAAACAAAAGGGACGCTCATGCGTCCNNGGTCGCGGTCGGGGTGGTCGCCTATCGTTGGGACACGAACATCGCGGGTTTCCTCGTTGTGATGCCCTATATTCCTGGCCAGGCGATAACCTACAGCAGCTACAAGCCCTCCCTGGTCGAGATCATCACAGGTGCTGCGATCGTGGCTTATGGACTTACAGCCTTCTCACTAGGTGTGAAATACATGCGGGTGGTCGATCACAGCCTCATTGAAGTAGAGCACGAGAAAGTGAAAGTAGATGCGGCAGAACCTGTGGTCGCGTAATCTTTGAAACACAAACAAAAAGGACGCTCATCGCGTTCTTTTTGTTTAAATAGCTTATGAGTTAAGAAACTGAATCGCAGTGGATCTTTATACAGCCCTTTGGCTATGCTCACCTGCCCGCAGGGCTTGCTCTGCGGAAACATAATTCGCGATCACTGCCTGCCCCAAAGACAGACCACCATCGTTTGTCGGGACTTGTCTATGGAAATAGACCGTGAATCCATCCTGCTGCAATCCGGCACAGACCAGATCCAGCAACAGTTGATTTTGCCACAGGCTGCCCGACAAGGCGACTTCATTCAAGCCTGTTGCCTCGCGCGCACGTCTTGAAATATCAATTGAAATATCAGCCACGGTTTTATGGAATTTCGCGCCAATCAACCCAATCGGTTGGTTTGCGCGAATATCTTTCGCGATGGACTGGAACACCCCATGCAGGCGGATGAGCTTTCCATGCTCGGCTTCCTCTATAAAGTATGGATAAGCCTGTGCAGAGTTAATAAACGGCTTCGACAACACTTCCATTTCCATTGCCGCTTGCTCTTCATACGTGGCATCATTGCGCACACCGATCAGGCTGGCGACCGCATCAAAGAGCCGCCCCATCGAAGAGGTGAGCGCTGAGGTACGTCCATTGTCGATCTGCTGCCTGAGAACGCGCAGTGTCTGTTTATCCACATTTTGCAGGAATGGGAGCTCTTCAACGTCAACGCCAAGGGCATAAGCATATCCTGCTGCAATCTGCCAGAGCGCGCGAATCGCAGAGTCAGTGTCCGGAAGTGGCAGATATTCGAGATGTGCAAACCGTTCAAAGCCTGTGAAGGAGGCGATCAGGGCTTCCCCACCCCAAGTCAAGCCATCGGCGCCATAACCTCCGCCATCAAACGCAAGACCTATCAACCTTCTGTCCTCCAGATCGTTATCCACCATGCAGGAGCCGATGTGTGCGTGGTGATGCTGCACACCAATCTGGTGAACACCCGGGCGGCTGGCATATTTCGTGGCGAAAGTATCGGGGCGTAGATCATGCGCAACGACCTCAGGCTCCACGCGGAGAATATGAGAAAGATGATGAACGCCCTGCTCAAACGAGACCTGTGTTTCAACATTACCCAGATCGCCAATATGATGACTGAGAAAGGCATAACGGTCACGCGTCAGGCAGAAAGTGTTCAAGAGGTCACCTCCTACGGCAAGTGTTGGCTTTGAATCAATCGGCAGACTCACAGGATAAGGCGTATATCCGCGCGACCGCCGCAGATGAACGATATGGTTTCTATGCACCCTGACGACCGAATCGTCTGAGCGGATATGAATACCGCGATTGTGCAACAGGAAGGCATCGGCAAGGGGGGAGAGCTGCTGGAGTGCCTCCTTGTTGTCGATGACGACCGGTTTTCCACTAAAGTTGCTGCTGGTCATCACGAGGATCGGCGGTGCCGGCTCGCGCATGAGGATAGGGTCCGTTTGATTGAGCAATAAGTGATGCAGTGGGGTATAGGGCAACAGTACGCCGAGCGTGTCGAGATTGGGAGCAACCATTTCAGAGACTCTATAAGATTGAAGAGGAATCTGTTTCTTTCTCGCAAGGAGAACAATCGGTTTCTCAGCGCTGGCTAGCAAGCGTTGTTCTTCCCAGTTCACATTACAGACAGCGAGAACCGTGCTGAGATTCGTTGCCATCACGGCGAAGGGTTTGTCAATGCCGCCCTTGCGGTCGCGCAGCTCGGCAACTGTGTATGGGTTGGAGGCGTCACATGCTAAGTGGAAGCCACTCAGTCCCTTGATGGCAACGATATATCCTTCGCGCAGCAGACGCCGCGCCTTAAGAACTGCGGATGTACGGATTTCAATGCTTGAGATACGTGGATCTGTGGTAGGGAACTGTGAATGTGTCTCCCGCAGCTCAACAAATGGACCACAATTCGGGCAGGCAATAGGCTGGGCATGAAAATGCCGGTCGAGCGGATCGGCATATTCTGCATGACAGAGCCCGCACATGGGAAACTCTCCCATGGTGGTGTTCATGCGATCGAACGGAATCTCTTTCATGATGGTAAACCGCGCACCGCAGCGCGTACAATTGATAAACGGATATAAATAGCGTCGGTCCCTTGGGTTAAATAACTCCCGCTCACAATCAGGACAGATGGCGATATCGGCAAAGAGAGGTTGGTACGCTGCACTCACATCCTGGGAGTCGCGTATCTCGAAAACCGACGACCCGTCTGATAACACGTCGTTTGCCTCAAGTGAATCGATCTGGGCAAGTGGGGGACTTTCCAGAGATAACGATTGGATGAAGCCTTCCAGGTCAGTCGTCTCTCCGTCCACAAGGATCTCCACCCCACCAGACCTGTTGCAGACCCATCCATGCAAATGGAATCGGACAGCCAGCCCATACACAAATGGGCGAAACCCGACTCCCTGCACTACACCTTTCACCAAAATATGCTTCGCCATTATTATCATCGTCCTGAACGAGCTCAGCCGTTCAACGCGAATCTTTTATTTCAATTCTATACTTTCGAACCTGACATCTTCCCCGCTGAATAGTTGCAGCTCTTCACCATCACAGAATTTGCACATGGATGTTTCTTCATCCAGGTAAAACGTGCCGGTGCAATCGAGGCATTTTATCTGAGCCGGCATGTGGTCGAAATGGAGCTCGGCTCCTTCACCGTATGAACCTTTTGCCAGGTCCTTCCAATAAAGCCGGATTGACTCTTCACGTTCCTCCGAAAACGGGCCGATCGACAAATTCACACGCGCGATCTGCTTTGGACCGGCTTTGTTCAAGTCAAGGTGGAGCAAGCTTTGCGTACGAGCAAATTCATGCATAGTCAGGTTTAGATTAATCCTTTAACAGGTTATATCCAAGATGGAGAAAGTAATCCATCTCGATGATTTTCTTCTTCAATACACTATGATGTTTCACAATCGTCTAATGACAATTTGAAATGAGAACGGACGCAAAAAAACGCACTCCTCTGAGTGCGTTTTTGCTCGCGAGTTTTCTAGCCATCTCAATTTTCAGGCGCGCCCGCATCGATCCATTGCTTAATGATGTCCAGCTCTTCAGACGTCAGATTGGCAAAGTGCTTACCAGTGCTCTGCACCTGAATCAGAAGGCTGTTCGCCGCCTCGCCCGGAACAATGACGGGGCCGTTGGAACCACCCTTCATCAGACTCGTATAGGTCAACATGTTAAGCCCGCCGGTCGCCAGATCACCGTGACAGCCCGCGCACTTCGTTGCCAGGAGTGGGCCCACATACGTGTCAAAGGTTGGAGGGCCATCTAAAGTGGGCAATTCGGCTGTAGGTTCAGGCGGAGGCAACTGTTCCTGTAAGATCTCACGCAATGAGGGTGCGTCAAACCCTGCAAACGTGTAGACACTTCCATGGCAGGCTGAGTTGGAGCAGAAGGACGTATTACTCGTCCCTCCCGGGTCTTCCATCGTATGACAGGCACTACATGATGGACCGAATGCCTGATTGTGCAGGCTGATCCAGTTTGGGTTTAGATGGGATTCAGGCTCCGGCCCGCGGCTGATCTCAATTTGGGTAACGAAATCTTCGGTCCCGGCCACCACAGGGATCGAATGACAGACATTGCACTCGAGGCGAATTGCCTGTTGCTGGTCGTCTAGATGCTTTCCATCGTGACAGCGGAAACAGCCCGGATCACTGATATGGCCAAGGTTGTTTGGATAGGTCCTGGGATTGATTTTTTGTTCATGGAACACGGTTCGGTCATAGATATCCTTAAGCGCCTGGATTGCGTTGCCGATCTGCTCACCATGACCGGGATAATAATCGGTTGTTTTGTAATAGGCTTCTATTTGATCGAATGTTGCAAATGCTTCCTCTCGCGAGGCGTATTGAACAGAAAGTGCTTCTACAGCTCTCTTATGGATCACCGGGATTTCCGGGCTAATCAGTCCACGCGCCATGGCATCATTGACCGATTCTTCTGCAGATGCAAATTTATGTGTGATCCGGTTGTGACAGGTCACACAATCCATGGTAGCGAGCTGACTTTCATCCACTCTTCCAGGATCGAAATCGGATTCGATATCTACATATTCCGTTAACGTTCCATCGTCGTTGTAAACACGCACGTACGGAATTTCCTGATCCAGATCGTCCGCCGCGTAATACTCCACCTTATTGACAATGTGCCAATGGATGCCACGTCCCAAGCCCTCTCGTTTGGCTCCCCCACCCGTCTTCATGATCAGGTAAATGCTGCTTTGCGTGTTATGAAGCTCATCCGCAAACCGTGAAAGGACTCGCAAACTATCATCAGAAAATGTTTCCGGCCGATGACATTTTTCGCAGGTATCACGCGCCGGGCGCAATGCTTTCGCACGAATGGGAAACTCGTAGAGTTTAAAGAGCTGATAATAGGTTTCCTTGAGTCCCTGTGATTTTCGCGTCAACTGATTGACAAACGAGGCGCGCCCGATATGACATTCTTCGCATGTCACGTTGGCATGGGGAGATTGTTTGTAAACGGTATCCTGGGGAGGCATGGTATGACAGGCTGTGCCGCAAAATTCCGAAGAGTTTGTATATTCCCATCCATAAATACTGCCTGTCACCAGGATCAATGTGAGAATTCCAAGGACTGCATATGGCAATATTAACATCCAGCGCGGAGAACCAGGTGCGGGAAAGAAAAACCTGGCAAGGCGTTCTCGTAATTTCTTCATAGTTGCCTCCAGTGCGACACATATTACAGGATTTACATGTTGTATAAGGCAAAATGCAGGAAAACCTTCCTGCATTTCAAAACTTCATTTACTTTTCGGGTGCACCTTCATCGATCCACTCTATTACTTGTGCAATTTCTTCAGGTGTTAATTGACCGGGATGTCCGCCTGCCTGCTGTCTTGTAACCAGCAAGCTGTTGTCACCATCTCCAGGAACGATAACAGGGCCTGAAGCGCCACCTTGCATGGCATCTGCATAGGTTGAAAGATTAAGCCCGCCCAGGGCCCCGGCCCCATGACAAGCTGTACATTTTGCCTGGAACAACGCACCGATGGTATTGTCCCATGTCAGGCCGGAGGCGACTGCCTGGGTGGATGGCGTGGAGTCCGGGGTTTGCTCTGGGCCTGTTGTCGCAGAGGCTGTGGGGAGCGAGGTCTCGGTTGGAGGCAAAGTTGGCGTTAGGGTTGGCGCGGGTGTGGGGGTCCACGGTACGAATACAGCAACGGTCGGCACCTGCCGTTCTGTGGTGGTAAGAGCGGTCTGTTCCGCATTCACAAACCCATACACCCCGAGCAGCATAAAGAGCGCCAGCACCGCGGCCACTGGAATATAGACTCTCTGCCGTTTGCGAAGGGTGACAGGGTCGACGTGGCGCTCTGCAATACCTGCCTTGATATCTGCCAGTTCCAGTGGATGTTCGTGAAGCATATCCTCTTCGGTCATCCGGCCGGTAAACATGGATCGGTTGAAACGCTTGATGTGCACGCCGTACAGGTGCCAGACGATGATCGCAAGCACGGCCAACAGAGCTTCGCCGCCGTGCGCGGCCTTTGCGGCAGGAATCACTTCACCCGGTAGCAACCGGGTTGTGGAGATCGGATTCCACATCATGAAGCCGGTCACACCCATGATGATGGCACCCCAGACGAACGCCCAGTATTCCATTTTTTCTTCAAAAGTATAGCGCCCCATTTGTGGTGGAGACGGGGCGCGCCCAATGTTGTACATGAGCGCCTGCCAGCCGTCCTTCACATCCTGTAATGTTGGCAGCATGGTCAGGCGGGTGCGGCGCACATAGGACAGGTAGCCAAACACGAGGAGATGCCACGCAGTGCCAAGCATCATCACGATGGCCGCAATATGATGGATCGTGCGCAGGGTTTCAATACCGCCCAGTATGCCTACAAAAGCAATGGAGATTGGAGACGAAGAAAATCTTTGCGGCAAACCGGTAATCGCCAGTGTGGTAAAGGAGAGCATCATAATCCAATGCTCGATGCGACGGGCGAGGGGAAAGCGTTCGTAGATCCGGACGGTTGTAGTGGATGTGCTGCTCATTCGTGTGTCTCTCCTTCCACTTCCACTACAGTTGCGCGGCGTGCAATAAACCTGCGATAAATATCGGTGAGCACAAACAAGATCATGCCTCCCAAAACTAGCGGGATAAAGATTTTGTAGAACAGGTTAACGAAGAACACAAGCGGAAACACTTGTGGACTTGGCTCGTAGTGACTCAGCCACGAATCGGTGAAACTGGCGGTCGTTGCATCGGGATGGCATTGCTGACATTTAACAAGCAGGTTCTTCTTAAAGGCAATGCCAGCGTTAGGATCATCCGGCCTCATAATGTCATGAAAGCCATGACAATCGGTACACACAGGTTTGTTTGTCGGCTGATCGGGAAAATTCTCTTCAAACATTTTCACGGTCGTACCGTGGAAGTCCGCAACATATGTATTCAACACATTGGTTGAGATTCCATATTGCTTCATGAGCGTTGCATTGGTATGGCATTCGGCGCAGAGATAAGGGATGCTGTTACGGAAACTGTTGCTAGTCGGATCTCCAATGTTGTGGACACCGTGACAATCGATACATGTAGGAACAAACCGGTTGCCTTCTTGGGTCAACGCGGCCCCATGAACACTCTGACGATATGTCTCGAAAATCGTACTGTGACATTGTGCACAGGTTTGGGGAACAGCAAGCCGAGCACCCAATAGAAGCTCGCCGGATTTCTTGTCCGTAAGGCGTGCTTGTGTGTGGGGATTGTGGCAGTCCGTGCAAACAGCAGCATTTTCATTTCCCGATGCCAGTGCATCCTGATGGACGCTATCCAGTGTCTTTTCATATTGCTCGAGATGACATTGCCGGCAGGTGGGATAAAGCTCCAGCGAAAAATCGCGTGGGCTGCTAGCAGTTACTGCAGGGTGCGGAAAACCGGTGATATTCGTATGGCAATCTACACAGGCAATATTCTCGGTGCCGTGCACAGAAGCGGAGAATTTCTCTTCATCAATCGTGATTGGGATGGGCTGTCCCCCGATTTGAGCGGTCATACCTTCCTGCTGGTGACATGCTAAACAAGCTTCGTCTGTGGGCGGCTGGTCTTGGATTTGAGGCGCTGCTTCGGCAGGCGATGCAGAGAGAAGCATGACTACAAGGAGAAGGAACACTCCCAGCACAACGCCAGTAAATCCCAAGTGCGATCCATTCACCCGAAACCATTGTCTCATTACACACTCCTCGTCAAGGTATGCTGACAATTCGGAATTATACAGTCAAAATACCCTTTTTATTTTATGGGTTGAACACCCCAATTCTATGTGGGGTGTACATATTGATATAGTGCAGAAAGTCATGTAACTGGCATGAAATAGGGGTTATTTTTGACGAAGGAGATGTGGAAAAACAGATCTATGATCGTCTCGTCATCCAATACTGGATTTCGCGAGGCAGCGGGAACAAGGGAAGCAAATCCACTCGATAGCCTTTGCCTGCATACATCTGCATCAAGCTGGCTGCTTGCTTTAGAACAGCACGGTCGTAGCCCAGAGGCAGCGCCATCAACTCTGCGATGGCGGGGTGCGGATATTTTCCCTTGATCCGGTGATAAATGCCAAACTCCAACTGCCAGGCATCCAGCTCGCCATACACGGAGAGAGCCACGATCCGCCCCTGCTGTAGATGGCGCGCTTCATGGATGATCAGTGTTTTGATGCGCAGCTCGTCAAACGGCGTCTCATACGTGTAGTACAGCGAGTTCAAATGGATGTTGCCGAAAACAGTCCAGAACGCGCCGACGTTGGGACGCACCTTTTTGAAACCGATCTTTGTTCTCCTGGCCCGCAAAAACGCCACGGCCGCGCGTCCCTCCTCCCCCAGTTGGGTGACTGCCTCGAATAGATTTTCCTTCCAAAGTTGAGGTTCCACCTTATTATTCCTAAAGGATAAAATCACTAAATTTTGGCAAGTATAAGTTATTTGAGAAATTTATGAAAGTAACAGTCGACAAACTTGGATGGGACATGCGTGTAATGGACCCATGAATAGGATGTGAGTACTAGCCCTTCCCTGGGTAATTGGTACCGCTTACAGCCTTGAAAGCTCGATTGGCAGGTTTTGTCTGTAGAATGGAATCAGAGTTTTGGAAAGGAGCATAAAATGTTAAATACAAAACTTTTCGCAAGCATTCTAATCGTTCTGGCAGTTTTGTTTGGTCAGGTGGGAATTGTGGCTGCGGCTCCACGGGTACAAGATACAACGCCGATCACAGGTACCGTAGAGAGCATTACAACGGAAACGGATTCCAACGGCGTAACCACAGTCCTCGTAACACTTTTAGACGACCAGGGAGCCGCACAGACCGTGCGACTGAGTCTCGAGACGGCCGTCACGCTCGGCTTAGTTACACTGGACCCCGTTACCCAGGAGCCCCTTGTTGACGAGTCCCAGATCGGGCAAACTGTGGAGATCGACCCGGGGACGGTTATCCCTGACGAAACAACGGAGGAGTCCGTTCATCCGATTGCCTGGATTCTGGCCGAATTTTTCGGCGAAGACCCAAGTGTGGTGAATGGATATCACGAAGATGGTTTTGGGTTTGGAGTAATCGCACAGGCAATGTGGATCTCGCGAAATCTGACGGCGGCGGAGGATGGACCCGGCGATGCCTCACTGGCAGAGGATATTCTCGTCGCAATGCAAACGAAAGACTTCGATGCCTTCTTTGAAGCTCACCCGGAGTACGTTATCGCCGGCGATGTTCCTTCGAACTGGGGCCAGTTCAAGAAAGCCCTTTCCGATAAAAAGAATAATCTTGGCGTGATCGTATCGGGACAGGAAGATCCAGATGGTTCGACGGATCTACTCACTGGACAAGATCACGGCAACGGCAAGGATAAAGATAAGGGTAAAGATAAAGACAAAGGGAATGGAAAGGGCAAAGATAAGAATAAGAATAAACCGTAGATAAAGTGCAAAGCAGTATAGGAGTGGCTTTTGCCGCTCCTTTTTCTTTGTTATCGTAGGGCGGGGTGCGCGAAGCATCCCGCCCTACTTTGATAGAAGCTGAGAGTCAAATCAGTTAAAATACTCTCGGAGAACCGTATGCGACAAGTTGCAATTCTAGGTATTGGACAAATAAAAATCGACGAGCACTGGGATCTATCCCTGCGCGAGATTGGCGGGCATGCCGCCTTTGCCGCCATGCAGGACGCGGGCGTGGACAAGGTCGACGCGTTGTTCGTTGGCAATATGCTTTCGCCTCTGGTCAGCGGGCAGAACCAGCTGGGGACGTTCTTTTCCGACTGGGTTGGGCTTTGGGGCCAGGAATCTGTAAAGGTAGAGGCCGCCTGCGCGTCTGGCGCGGCAGGGCTTCGGGCGGGACTGATGGCGGTCGCCGCGGGTGACATCGATTCGGCTCTGGTGGTGGGTGTGGAAAAGATGACGGATAAGGCCGGGCACGATGTAACGGCAGCCCTCGCCACCGCTGCCGACGCGGATTATGAGGTGGAGCAAGGCGTTTCGTTCGTCGGCATCAACGCGCTGGTCATGCGGCGGTATATGCACGAATACGGATGGAAGCACGCCGACTTCGCGCCGTTTTCGATCAACGCTCATGCGAACGCGATGCACAATCCCTTTGCGCGCCTGCATCAGAAGATCACCGTCGATCAGTTCGAAAAATCGGCTATGGTCGCGACACCAGTGAATCTGCTGGATGCCTCCCCCATCGGGGACGGCGCCGCGGCAGTTGTGATCGTGCCGGCGGAAAAGGTGGCCTCATTGAATGGAAAGCCGCGGGTCGTCATAGCAGGTTCTGCCTCTTCCACCGATACAATTGCCGTGCACTCGCGCCGAGATCCCTTGTTCTTGACTGCCGCCTATCAATCGGCGAAACGCGCCTACGAGATGGCGAATGTCGGCCCGGAAGATATCGACGTATTCGAGCTGCACGACGCGTTCTCGATCATGTCCGCGCTCTCCCTCGAAGCCTGCGGATTTGCCGAACGCGGCCAGGGTGTACGGCTGGGGCTGGACGACGAGATCGGTCCCAAGGGACGCTTACCCATCTGCACCCGCGGCGGACTGAAGGCCCGCGGACATCCCGTCGGGGCGACAGGGATGTACCAGATCGTGGAAGTCGTTCAACAATTGCGCGGAGAATGCAACGGCACACAGGTGGAAGGCGCGAAGATCGGCATGGCGCAGAATATCGGCGGCTCCGGAGCGACGATCGTAACGCATATTTTGAAGACAGAATAAGACGGAAGGAGAAGACCTTGGCCGCGCTGGATTACACGAAATTTCTCCGGCACCGTGTCTTCTACATAACTGTCTGATCAATCGCCTACCAATCTGCCTGACGTAGCGACAACCAAAACTCTTAAAATTCTGTCATTTAATTACTATGCAATCCTGCCTATAATTATCATATACTTATTGGAAGGAAAGGAGCGATTATCATGGCAGACAAACGCAAAATTACCCGTCGCGACTTCACCTACTACATGCAGGTGACCGACGACCTGAGCAAGCAGTTGATCGGATATCTTACCGATATCAGCACGGAAGGGTTCCGGCTGGATTGCCCGAAAGCCATCGCGCCCGGTCAGGATTTCCGTATGCAGGTCCAGCTCACGGCCGATATTGCGGATAAAACGTCCATGTCGTTTATTGCCCGCAGCAAATGGTGCCATACAGATCACGTGGATCCCAACACTTACAACGTGGGCTTCGAGATCGTCCAGATGGCTCCTAGTGACATGGTGATCTTCCAGCGTATGTTCGAAAAATATGGATCGGAGAAGCGCTCAAAGAGCAAGAGCTCCAGCGACTTTATGTGGAGATAGAGATCGGAAGCACCGATGAGACAGGCGGACGCGAGCGTTCCGCCTGTTTTTTTATCTTTGATTGTCCACACTGTCGCTCTGCGGCGTGCTCCGCTTGTCCACAGGACCGCTCCGCGTGTGCACAGCACTGCTTCGCTTGTCCACAGGACTGCTCCGCGTGTTGTACAATTGCGGACATGAAATACAGGACATTGCGCTCCATCGTTCGTTTTTTTATGAAGATCATCACTCAGATTGAAGTCAATGGGATGGAAAAACTTCCCGAGGGAAATGTGATCGTGGCCGCCAACCACCTCGGGAGACTGGATACCGCCGCCCTGCTGTGCATTTTGGATCGAGAAGATCTCATCATGCCGGTGGCCGAGAAGTACAAAGAGCACCCTCTCTAAGGTGCGATCGGGCGCGTGGCCAATGCTGTCTGGCTAAACCGCTTCGAGGCAGATTACTCCGCCTTCCGGCAAATCCTGGAGCGCATGAAGCAGGGCGGAATCCTGGTGATCGCTCCCGAAGGAACTCGCTCTAAAACGGAAGCGTTGCAGGAGGCGAAGATGGGCGTCGCGTTCCTGGCAAGCAAGAGTGGATTTCCAGTTCTGCCAGTCGCTGTGACCGGCACCGAGGACCGCGTCATTGTGGAAAATCTGAAGCACCTCCGCCGTTCGAAGATCACGGTGATAGCCGCCGAGCTGATGTATATCGATATCCCCAAAGGTAAGGAACGCGAAGAATCAATGCGTCAGGCAACCGACGAGATCATGTGCCAGATCGCGGCGCGGCTCCCGGAAAAGTATCGCGGTGTGTATGCGGATCATCCGCGCCTGAAAGAACTCCTGAAGAACTGACATGAAGTATTTTATCCGTGGGCTCATCCGTCTTCTTTTCAATCTCATTGCCCGCGTCGAAGTCACAGGCTACGAGAATCTACCCAAAGACACCAGTTTCGTGATTGCCACCAACCACCTGGGAATTGTGGACGTCCCGATTGCGTTTTACGCGCTGGACCGCTGGGATATGTTCGTGGTGATCGGAGAAAAGTGGAGGGATGTCGGACTCTTTCGCTGGATAGGGAAGCACTTCAACTTCATCTTCATCGACCGCTTCAACCCCGATATCAAAGCCTTGCGCAAGATCATTTCCCTGATGGAGGAGAACAATATCCTGGTCATTGCCCCGGAAGGGACGCGCTCGCGCACGGGTGCATTGATCGAGGCGAAGCCAGGGGTGAGTTATCTGGCCACAAAATTAGGGCGCCCAATTGTCCCAGTGGGCATCACTGGCACAGAAGATAAAAGAATCCTTGGAAACCTCAAAAAGCTACGCCGTTCGCACTTCACAGTCTCGGCCGGACCCTCTTTTACCTTGCCGCCGCTTCCGCG
>LLBZ010005464.1_pt1 | contig 23542 bp, 21 predicted proteins | sample 1489421 | NCBI WGS metagenome assembly LLBZ01 (sample SAMN04092657, study PRJNA295927) | soil metagenome | biome: Soil prokaryotic community; feature: Bulk soil; isolation source: soil from tomato rhizosphere | host: tomato cultivar Moneymaker | place: South Korea | collected 2011-11-01 | reverse complement strand
TGGCGATAACGGTCGGCAGGCATTCTGTTGATGCACTCTGCCAGCAGCTTTTCCAGGCCACCAAAATCAAGCCGGTAGATCACATGGACAACCAGTGGAAGGGGCTTCATGTCAACGCGACCCTTCCTGGCGCAACTTGTTGGCTTCGAGGGTATCGACGAGTGACTGATGGCTCGATGCCAGAAACGCGCGCATTGCGGCCCGCGCTTCAGACGGCTTGTCATGATAGGGGGCGAACACGGTGACGACAGCGCCATCGTCGCCACGCATCAACAGCTTTTCTTTTGCTTGCAGCAGCTTGCCCAAATAATCGTTGACGGTCGCTTTGCCATCGATCCAGTACCAGGACCATACCAGGATGCGCCCGGCCGGTCCTTCGATCGACGTTTCGCGCACGGCAAGATCGAGACTACCGACACGTTCGGAGTGAATCGCCGAGCCCAGCCGACGCCAGTGGTCATCGTCTTCCGACACCAACTGGTTGCTCGAACTGATCAGCATCGACTGGCGATGTTGATTACGGTAATAGCGAATCGAGACGCCGACAGTATCCTCTCCATTCCGGTAGAACCGATGCAGTTCCGTATTGGCCGGGAAAAACCGCGGCTTCCACTCCGTGAATGGCGCATCGCTTTGCCAGTCCGATGTAAAGCGCTCCAGGTTGGCGGTCTGCGTGGTGTCGTTATGGCGAATATAGTAGGCATATGTCGGCCACAGGGTAATGCAGACCAGTGCGGCAATCGCCGCTGATGCGATTGGGCCGCGTATCGACGCACGCTGATCAACAATATCCGCCGACGAATGCGCTTCCGCATGATCGCGCGCAGGCGAGTTGTCATCGTCGCGCCAGAAACTGCCTACCCAGAACATCAACAGCATCACGACGCCGAAAAACACCCAGCCGTAAATCAGATGATCTACCCCGACTGCATGTTCCATGCCGACAAGATGCCCGATCATGACAATCATGTAGGCGCGCAGGCCGTTCGCGATGATGGGCACGACAATTGATAATGCAACGAAAGCCAGGCGCCGTGGCCACGACTGATAAGTCAGGTAGGCGTAAAGACAGCCAAGGGTAAACGACGCGATGAGATAACGCACGCCGCTGCATGCGGTCACAACAGACCAGCTTCCGGTGGGAATGACAAAATTGGTGCCTTCGCGCCAGACAGGAATGCCGGTCAGTTGCAGCGCGGTGACGGTAAAGTCTGCAGTAAATTGGATCAATGGTTCGATGAACGCATCGCCGAAGGGCACCGCCAATAACAGGAAGCACAAAGGAAACGCGATGATCGTGGCCAGGCGTAATCCGAGAATCATGATGCAAAGGCTGGGCAGCATCGCGACCAGCGCGTATTGCTTCACGACCTGCACTTCGCCAAGCTCTGCCAGTAACCATGCAAACCCGCATAGGGCCAGCAGTGCGAGTCCGGGCCACCAGGGTTTGGCAGCGATCCCGCGCAAGGTGCCACGTCGTTGCCATACCAGCCAGATGGCAATCGGTACGATGATGTAGCCATGGGCAAAGGTTTCGGAGCTGTTCCAGATTGACACAATCGAGCGCGCTGTCTCGAAATAAATGGCCAGTGCCGCCAGCATCACTGCAACAATCAAGGCGGCGGAGAGGGTGATGCCCTCGTTGGTCGTTCGTGCAGTTTGCATTACATCCCCAGAAGTTCGCGTTGCGAACCGATCGTGTGATTCCTGGGCCCGGCGATACCATGCGCCGCGCTTTCCAGTAACTCCTGAACGTGACGGAGATGACTGTCCCAGCCGTAGCGAGCAAGCACGCAGGCGCGTGCCGCATTTCCCATGTCCGGACCAACGCCGTTCAACGCCAAGGTGACCGCGTTGGCAAACTGCCCGGCGCCACTGGCAAGCAGAAGCTCCTTGCCGGGCTGCGCGTCAATACCTTCCAGGGCTTCCGGCGAGACGATGGTCGTCTTGCTCAATGCCATCGCTTCAAGCACCTTGTTCTGGATACCGCGCGCAATGCGCAATGGCGCAACCGACACGCGGGCATGAAACACGTAGGGCCGGATATCAGGCACCGCACCCGTGACAACAATGCCCGGCAGCTTTGCCAGGGCCAATACCTGCGGGGAAGGTCGTGAACCGACAATGTAGAATTTCGCTTGCGAGTGCTGCAGGCGCACCGCAGGGAAAATATCGTTTGCAAACCACTCGACCGCGTCGATGTTGGGCCAGTAATCCATGGCGCCGGCAAACACGATGACCTGATCATCTGTGCCGTAAGGGGAAACATGGGGAAGATCGGGTGAAAAATAGTGCGTATCGACGCCGTTGCAAAAATGTCCGACCTTGTGTGCCACCTCGGGGGCGAGCGTCCTGAACAACTCTGCCTCGGCCGGCGAAACGAATAGCGATGCGTCAAACGCATTGGCTACTTCGCGCTCGTAACGCAGTAATTCCCGGCTTTCCCTGCCGTACACCCAGCTCATCGGCCACATCTTGCTTTGGGCGTACTGCCGCCATTTGTCCGAATCGATATCGACAAAGTCGATCACGCGCCGGGCTGCATCTGCCGGTAATGCGTACTGCGCCATCGCTGAAGAAAACACCAGGACACGTTGGATCGGATAGGTCGCCAACGTGGATTTCACCCATGCCTTCAGCCCGGCATTCTCGTAATAGGCCAGACTGAGAGGGCGACGCGTCACGAATCCGCCAAGACTTCTGATCCGCGCCATGCGTGGCGATAGCCCGGCAATATGGGTATCGGCGCACAGGGATTTAACGGTCTCGACATGTTGCCAGTCGTCGGAATCGTCAATGAATGTGCCAAGGTGAACCCGGTAGCGCTGGCTCAGATGCTTGAGCAAATGGTACGAGCGAATCTTGTCTCCCTTGTTGGGAGGATAAGGAATCCGGTGTACCAGGTAGAGAAGATGCTCCATGCGTCAGCCAAGGTTCTTCACGATATGTGGGCCGATGGCGTTCGCCAGCCACAATGGCATGCGTTGCCAGGCCTTGATGAACAACTGGTATTTCGGATTCAGCGGATTGGTGTCAGGAACGGCCTTTGCCTTGTGCAGTTGATATTCGTAGTACAACGCCTGCGGCTCGAAGCCCCAGTTTTTCTTGAAATCGAAGGCGCCGGTACCGACCTTGCTGCGGCCGAAGTCGAATATCTTGTAGCCGCGTTCGCACGCGCGACGCATCAGTTCCCAGTACATGAAGTCGTTGCCGGCCACTTCGCGCGCCTCGCCGGTGCCGCCGCCGTAGTACGGCAGCACTTCGTCGCGAAAGTAAAAACTCAGAACGCTGCTGATGGTTCTGCCATTGCGGGTGATCGTGAGAACTTCGCAATCCTGCGCAAAGGTTTGCTTGAGCAACCGGAAAAACTTTTTTGAAAACACGGGTGTACCGAGCCGGTGCACGCTGGTGGAATAGGCATGGAAGAAGCGTTCAACATCGTCGTCGAGTTCGCTTTGCAGTTCGGCCTTGATTCCCTTGCGGACCATCGCGCGCTGCTTGCGCGGAATCGCCTGCATGTTTTGCTCGTCATCCGGCAGGATTTCCTTGCGAAAGGTAACGTACAGCTCCTTGCGAATCCAGTCGGGATGATGCACCGGCGTCAGGTTGCGGTATTCGAGATGACCCACGCCCAGATCCGACGCAAGTTTCTGGCAAGCGGCGTCAAGCGCGACGCGGGCGCCTTCGGTGTCAGCCGCGATGCCGCCATAGACACAGAAAGGCAGCGATGCCAATGTATGGCCAAACAGCCGGCTCTTGATCTGCGCCACAGGCAGTACACCCTGTATCTGACCGTCGCACTCGGCGAGGAAAAACCAGGTCTTGTGGCCGAACGCCTGTTCAATCACAGGCTTCCATCCCGAACGATGAAAGAATGTCGCCTGTGCGCAGTTGTTCACAAACGCATCCCATCGGCCGGTGTCGTCAGGTCCCATCAAACGCACCGTTACCGCTGGCTGCGTTGCGCGGTGTTCACTGCAATGTGTCATTACTTCCGGTTCTGAAATCATTTCGCGTTCAAGAAAATATTGTCCATTCGGTCCCACTTGAAATCGCGCGTAAGCGCCTTTAACCGGTCTTCCATGCGCCCAAGATTGACGTAATGGCGGAAACGCGTTTTCAGGTCGATGTTTTTTTGGCGTGGTTGTTCAGGATCGACTTCCCATGGGTGAAAATAAAAAATGCCTGCCTGCTTGTCGTGCTGGTTCACCCGTCGCAGGAACATGCGCGATATCTGATACGGGAAGAAACGGAAATAGCCGCCGCCACCGGCCGGCAAATTTCGACGCAGCAGACGTACTGTGGTAATGGGTACCTCCAGCAAGCCATCTTTGCCTTTGGGGTAAAAGGCAAACCGGGGGGCGTCGGGCATGCCGTAATGGTCATGCTCGATTGGATAGATGCTGGAGCTATAGCGATATCCGGCCTTGAGCAGCAGATCCAATGCCCACATGTTGCCGCTTCCAATTGAAAAGCTCGGCGCCCGGTAGCCGAGCACCGGAACACCGACGATATCTTCAATGACCTTCTTGCTGCGCGAGATATCTTCCATGAACTCTTGATTGCTCTGGTCGGAAGCACGCCGATGCGCATAACCATGGCTGGCCAGTTCGTGTCCGCCCTTTGCAATGCGTTGGACCATCGCGGGATAGCGGTCTGCGATCCAGCCCAGGGTAAAGAACGTTGCCTTGACGTTTGCCGTCTCAAGAAGCGCAAGAATGCGGTCGATATTCGATTCGACACGACAAGCGAGCGTTGACCAGCTTTCCCGTGGGATGTGCGGTGCGAATGCAGATACCTGGAAGTAGTCTTCCACATCGATCGTCATTGCATTTTTTATTTGATTGCCACTCATGGCATCTCCCAAATCACTATAAATCCTGCCCACACTCCGTGGGTACATGGGCTCACCGCTGCGGGTTGGCACTGCCGCCTTGTCCGGGCAGCGAATCAATTCTTGCTATGAATTCTTGCGGTTGAGCGTCGGTGGCCCCGATCACTGGACTCTGATTACCAGGTCTACTTGCTACGATTCTGTTTTTTTTTCACGGCATCCAGTAACGACTCGAATGAATTCTCCATCCTGCCGAGCCGCTCGTGAATGCGTTCAATCCCGGGAATGGCGGTGACGCCTGCGGCTTCCGGCGGCATATTCATGGTCCCCGGGATTGCCGTCATGTTCGAATCGAATCCCGCTTCCTGCCGAATATCCGAGATCACGTCGAGAACGTCTTTTTCGCGAAGCGCAAAGATCTCTTCAAGGGAGCCATGCAAGAAAAGGCGGTCGCATAGCGCGTTGATTTTTCTCGGGATTCCCCCGGTATGGCTGACAATGGCTGCGAAAGCGCCTTCGTTGATCGAGGGGCAGCCGGTCCAGTCAACCGTACGAAGGCGGTGCTCAATGTAGGCGCGCGTATCATCGGCGTCCAAGGGACCCAGATGATAAGTCGCAATGACACGCTGATTCAGTTGCTGCATGCCGTCGCTGTGCAGGGTTTTTCTGAATTCTGGCTGACCAAGCAAAAACGTCTGCAACAGCGCCCGTTCGTCGGTTTGGAAGTTCGACAGCATGCGCAATTCCTCGAGCGCGCGTGCAGGCAGATTCTGGGCTTCATCAACGACCAGCAACACACGTTTACCCTGTTGATCGCAGGCTCGGAAAAATTGTTCAAGGCGGCCAAGAAGCGTCGCCTTCGTTGCATCCTGATACGGCACGTTGAATGCGGCTGCAACCATGCGGAGAATCTCATCGCCTTCCAGATGCGTATTGACGACCTGGGATGCGACGATATTCTGAGTTTTGATTTGACGAAAAAGATTACGTACCAGCGTGGTTTTTCCGGCGCCGATTTCTCCTGTGATGACAATGAATCCTTCCTCCTGAGACAAGCCGTACTGAAGATACGCCATGGCTCGCCGGTGCCCCTTGCTCCCAAAGAAGAAGTTTGGATCAGGCCGAAGCTGGAACGGCTTTGCGGTGAGGTTATAAAAGGATTCGTACATGGTCGGATCAAAAGTTAAAAGCGCATCAGCATGGAAACGGCGATAGTGTTTTCGCGGACGCTGGCAGCGCGCGCACTGGAATCGTGCTTGCTGCGGTGGAGCTCGACAGTGCCTTTCACGTCCCGCTGAAACTGCGTGGACAGTGCGATCCGTGCGGTCTTGTTACGGTCGACCTGCCCGGTGGTGAGAGAGCGCACCTTGGTGCGTCCTGCGCTGACATTCAGTGCGGTACGCTGCGACAGACTCCAGTTCCACATGGCATTGACTCCCGACTGTCGGGTGCGGCTTTCCAGCAGCGCACGATCGGTGCCGATCAATTCGGCATCGGATTCCGAAGACGTTTTGCCATCTTTGGCAATGTTGAAGACAGAGGCAACAACGGTACTTCGGGCACCGTTGAATGCAACCGAGGCGTTGAGGATTTTCTGCAGAAAGACCCGGTTCGAGATCGTGTTTGCCATTTGTGTGAGCGACGACGGCAAGCCCGTATCCTGCATGAACCGATCAACCACCTGCTGCCGTGTGTCGGGATCCGGAATGCTGGTTTTCCAGAGGGTATTCAGGAAGTCGGCGGTACTGGCGGTCACCGGCAAGGCGAACTGGGTCGGCGTGGTGGTGATTTCCTCGCTATACCCGATGCTCCAGACACTACGTCGGGATCGATGGTTTGCCGTCACCGCATAGGTGTCCCCGTAGAACCGGTTTCCCATCTTTGCGTCGATCGATGTCCGCTGCGACGGTTCCCACCTCATGCCGAGCAGCCAGAATCGTCCTTCCGGCTTTTCTCCAATTGACGCATACGTATTCTTTTCATAGCCTGCTGTTGCGGAGTACATGAGATCTTGCGACAACAGGTATGTCAGGGTCCCGGACAGGGATTTGAGTGCAATGCTATTGCTGTCCTTGAAGTGCAGCGTCTGGTGACCATAGTTGATGCGCCATCCAATGGTGCGAAAAGAAGGGCCGTTATCGATGTCGAACTGGAGACGGTCCGCTCTGTCCTGCAGCAGCCCCGTAGCGCTTGATTTGACCTGGTCATGCGTATAGCGCAATTGCGCGGACGCCGTTTGGCCGAACGTCCGTCGCACATACGGACTGATGCTGACGGTCCGGACTTCGGTTCTGTTGCCGTTCGCATTCAGGTTGTTGCGGGCCTGTGGTCCAAACGGAGAAATGTTTTGCTGGTTGATTGCCGCCCGGGCATCCAAAAACAGAAAATCCTTCACAAATTCCGCTGCTGCGGTCGTATCCAGCTGGTGGAATGTCGAGGCGTCGATGGCCGACCGTGAATAACTCACATGATTGGCAGCATAGCTTCCCTTGAGCGTCAGCGTGCGGCCGTGATGGCGAAAATCAATGCCGGGCGAGATTTGCCGAATGATGTCGCTTTGCCGGTTTCCGTCGGATGCCAGAGCAACGTTATCCGTATGCATCGCTTGCAACGCGAAAGTCGGATCGAATGCCCAGCCAGTGTCATTCGCATGTGCAGGCAAACCGGAAGCGGCGGTTGCAAGCATCCACGCTCCCGGTATCATGCGGCGGCGCAGCCTTGTCTTCGTGGAGTTAATAGTATTTTCCATAGTAGCCTGTGCCAGGAAAGTCCTTGGCTTTGTTGTAGACGAGGCTGATGTTTTCGTTCGAACCGATTCTGCGGATCGTATCCTTGACACCATGCTGGGTGGTGGATTCTGCAGCGACCACAAGAACGATCTGCCCCATCTGGCTGGCAAGCGTACGTGCCTCACTGGTCAACAACACGGGCGGAGAATCAAATATGACAATGCGGTCTGGATATCGCGTCGCAATTTCATCGAGCAAATTGCTCATTACCTGACTGGCAAGCAGTTCAGTTGCGCGCTTGTGGCCATGGCCGGAAGGCAGAATTCTCAAGCGCTCAATATTCGTGTTGAGCATGACATCCGCAAGACTGGCTTTCTCGGCCAGCAGAAGATCCATCAAGCCTTTTTCCGCATCAATTCCAAGGTAGCGTGGTATCGACGGGCGGGCAACATCGGCATCCACAAGCAACACCGTATGGTCCATTTCCATCGCGATGCTCATCGCAAGGTTAATTGCACAAAAGGTCTTGCCTTCGCCTGGCAGCGCACTCGTTACCATGATGAGATTGCCATGGCGGATCGGATTGGTTTTGCGAAATGCGTTTTCAAGCAGTGGGCGTTTGATATGGCGGAACTCTTCGGCAAGCGCAGTTCTGGCGCCATCCGTCGTCAGGATGCCAAGCTCATTGAGTCGGGCAGAATCAATCTCAACGGCAGCAGGCGACAGGCGGCCTTGTACGGGCATCTGCAAATCGTGCGCATCCGCTTGTGACGCGGTGGCGACAGCCGCGGCTTCCTCGGTTTGCTGAGCCGCGACATAAGCAGGTGCAAATTCCGGCGCCTTGCTCGGGTCGGCATGGGCAAGCGGCGAAGATCTTCCCGAAGCATTTTTCGGCAACTCGGGCTCGGCATGGGTCTTCCCGTGTTTGCTGACAGCTCTTTCAATGATACTCACTCGTCCCCCTGGTAACGGCATTTGCTGCTCTTGCGATTTAGATGTACCAGCGCAATGGTAGATTTAGGTTGATGCGCCGTTGAATGCTATGGCATCAAAATTACTCTGGCCATCACGGCGCCATACAGGACCACCAGCAGCAACAAGGAAAACCCAAACAGGTATGTCGCTTTTTTGCGGCGCTGCTTCTGCGCGTCAGTCCAATTCATCGATACACTGCCGAGAATCGGCAACCCGGTCACGTCCTGCAGCGTGCTTTGTGTCAGGAAGGTGGGACGAATGAAATTCATCAGGAACGCGAGGCCGATACCTCCAGCGAGTGCCGCGGCAAAAACCAGCGACATCATGCGAGGACGGTTCGGATCTGTCGGTGACAACGGCGTGGTTGGCGGATCAATGACCCGGAAGGTCATCATTTCCGTTGTCGCGCTTAACTCCCCGGAAAGCTTTGCCGCTTCACGACTGGCAACCAGTTTTTCGTAATTGTCCTTGTTGACCAGATAGTCGCGGTTTAGCTGGGCCAGCTGGCTTTCGATTTCCGGTGCGGCGATGCTGATGGATTTCAACCGTGCTGTACGAGACGCATATTCTTGAACCCGGACGCGCATTGACGCTACGCGCGCTTCGGCCGCCGACAAGGACACCTTGAGCTGCTGCATCATCGGATTTGCGTTCAGTCCAAGATCGCCCGTGAGTTTTCTTTGACGCGACTCATCCTGGTTGCGCGCCTCCAGCTGGGCAAGCAACCGCTTGGCCGCAACGATATCCGGATGCTGCTCGGTATACTGCATTCGCAGCGTATCCAGATTTTTGTTTAATGCCTGAATTCGGGCGTCGATCTCAGGGTTGGTAATCGAAGGTGCTGCCGCGCTCGGCGACGCAGATGAATCGTCACCAAACATCTGCTTTTTTATTGCATCCCTGGCGTGTTCTGCTTCGGCGAGTTCAAGTCGCGCCTGATTCAGGTTTTCCGAGATCTCAAACAACTTGGAGCCGTGGTCTCCCCCTTGCTGGGGCAGAAGACCCATGTGCTTCAGTTTGAATTCTTTGACGGCGTTTTCTGCTGCTACAAGCTTGTCTTCGTAATTCCTGATCTGCTCATCGATGAATTGAATCGCTTTTTTCGAATCCTGCTTCTTGTCCCCAAAACTGCCTTCGACAAAGATGGTGAGTAGCGCCTGCACGACATCCTTGGCAATCTTCGGGTTATCGCCGGTATAACTGATCGTGTAAATATCGTTTTGAACCGTGCCGGCAATTTTGATGTTGCTGGTCAGGTCGCCAATCAACTTTTCCTGCGCTTTTCCATTGCTTGCCTTGAGGTCGAGATCGACCATGCGCATGATGCGCTCGATATTGGGGCGACTGAGCAGGGTCCGGCTCATGATGGATACCTGTTGCTCAACATCCGGAACGGCTGTCATTCCGGCAAGCAAGGGCTTCAGAATGCTTTCGGTGTCGACAAACACCCGTGCTGATGACTGATAACGATCAGGCAATTTATAAACGCTTCCCCATCCAATCACCGCGATCAGCCAAGCGGCAGCCAGCGCATACCAACGGTATTTCCAGATACCTTTTAGAAATAATACTGATTGCAACATGACATCGTTCATTTGTCGGTGACTCCATAACTCGGAATTTACCGAGATGCATGCTTGATGAGAGAAAAAACTGTGGCAGAATTATAACTTAGCAATATCAAGATGAAATTGACAGACTTGCAAAGGAATAGAATGGGAACTCAGAAAACGACAGAGTTCTCATTGGAAACTTTATTATTTACATTTACACGCGTCAAACTATTGTATCGTTTTCGATTGTGAATTGAAAAATAAACAATGCATGTTGCAACGAATTTTTGGCAAATACGATTCCATGATGTAAAACAGAAGGAACTTTTTGTGAACTTGTCCCGCTTCTTTTTTTCACGACTGCACTATGCGGCGCTGTCTTTAGGTGTTCTTGTCACATTAGGTGGCTGCGCATCAGCGCCATCGACGCCAGTCGCAGCAAATGGTGTCCAGCAGTCGCAAAATGACTATCTGATTGGTGCCGGAGATGGTCTGAGCGTTGTCGTCTGGCGCAATCCGGAAGCTTCAATGAATCTGATGGTTCGGCCGGATGGCAAAATCACCACCCCGCTGGTGGAGGACCTGCCCGCCAGTGGAAAGACGACAGCACAGCTCGCACGCGACATCGAGAAGGCGCTGGCGAAATATATTCAACAACCGATCGTCACGGTAATCGTGACCAATTTCGTCGGCCAATATAGCCAGCAGGTACGGGTCATCGGCGAAGCGGCAAAGCCGCAGTCGCTTCCTTATCGGGAAGGCATGTCGTTGATGGACGTACTGATTGCAGTCGGCGGCATTACCGAATTTGCATCGGGAAATAGCGCCAACATTGTGCGCACGGTCGACGGTCAGCAGACAAAATTGCCGGTGCGTCTAAAGGATTTGATTCGAGATGGAGATATTTCGGCTAACATGCCAATGCGTCCAGGAGACATACTCGTCATCCCCGAAAGTTTCTTCTAGCAATTGGTCATGACCGGGGGATATGCTCGAACCGCTGCTGGTTGCGCGGGTAGTGTTGCTCTCGCAATGATCGATACGCGCGGAATATAGCTACGTTGGATTACAATTGCTCGTGATATGCACCGTAACCGCGTGGTTTACGACAATCATCCGGGTTTGAGTACATGCGTACTGTTATCCTGGGGTATCGTGGCAACACGCTTTGGAAAAACTGGCAAAGCACTGAAAATACAAAGGAATCGCAAACATGACCGTTCACGAGCGTCCTGACGATGTGGAAAAAACTCCTCTGCCGCAGGCAGATCTGGCGGCGCAGCATCGCGAAAACATCAGCGGCTCTCGTCGTCGGTTCACAGCGTCCGGGATTGCCGTATCCGGCGTATTGATGACGCTTGCGAGTCGCTCGGTGATGGGGCAAACGACTTCCAAATCTCCATCCGGCTTCATTTCAGGCAACCAAAGCACGCATGGTCCGGCACCTATTTCATCTGGACGATCGCCAGGGTACTGGAAAAATCACCAAAGCAGCTGGCCTGTTCCGTTGAGCACGAAATTCAGCGGCGTGTTCAGCTGTTCGAGCACATCGCCCTACAAGCAATTCACAATGCTCGAATTGCTTACCCATCGGCCGACCGATACCAACAATCTGGGAATGCATCTCGTCGCAGCGGTGCTGAATGCAAGAATGGGCTGGACTCCGTTTTTGACGGAGGAGCGCATCCGCAGCATGTTTACCGAATGGCAGAGCAAAGGCTATTTTTCGCCAACGGCAAATGTGCAGTGGAACGCGGCGCAGATCGTTGATTACCTGAAAGCCACGCAGGGCTGAGCGTGGCTTGTTAAATTCGTATGCCAAACGCATTCCATTGGCGTTTACGTCAGGACCGCGATCATGATGTCCGGGTGTGGAACGAAGAAGCTGTCGTTTATGACTGCTTGACAGGCGATACGCATCTGCTCGATGCGGTCGCAACGAAAATTTTCCTGCATTTGCAAAAAATGCCAGCAACTACCGAGATGCTGACCTGCATCGTGGCGCCTGTCCTGAATGACCCTCCGGATGCATGCTTCGCTGTTCATGTGGTTGAAATCCTGGATAACCTCAAGAACTTGAGCCTCATCGAGACTGACTGATTTTGGATGCCTCTCCGCTCCCCTCAAACGAATTGGCAAGAGCGCTACGCAAGGAGGGCATTTACCTTCAGACCGGGGCTTTTACCACCCACATCCGGTCGACGATTCCAGACGTTGCCGAAGGTCTCGCCTTGCTTTATAGCGACTACCCGATTCTCACCGACGTGGCATTCGCGGATTTTCATGTCAACATCACGCGTCCCGCCAACATTCGGCGGTGGCTGCGTCCCCAGGCAGTCTTTTTATGCGATGGTGTTGCCGCCTTCAAGCCACTACCTCTCGATCAGGCATTTCCGATGCTTGAATGGGGGCTGAACTGGTGTGTAACCGGGCACGCCCATCAATATCTGATGATTCATGCTGCCGTCATGGAAAAGGGCGGACGGGCGGCCATTCTGCCGGCGCCACCGGGATCCGGCAAAAGTACGTTGTGTGCAGGACTCGTCAGCCGGGGATGGCGACTATTATCCGATGAAATCACATTGGTTCGGCTATCGGACGGCGCTATTGTTCCCAATCCCCGTCCCATCAGCCTGAAAAACGCATCGATTGATGTTATTCGCGGCTTCGCTCCAGAAAGCATATTCAGTCGCCATGTTGTGGATACCGTTAAAGGCACCGTGGCACATGTCAAACCTCCACAGGACAGCGTGACACGAGCGCACGAACCTGCTCAGCCGGCATGGATCGTATTTCCGAAGTACCAGCATGGCGCCTCACCATTGCTGAGCCAGCTTCCGCGTTCGCGTGCGCTATTGCGCATGGCCGATAATGCGTTCAACTACAATGTGCTGGGACGCTCGGGTTTTGAGGCGCTGGCCGCATTGATCAATCGCGCCACAAGTTTTGATTTTTTCTACTCGAACCTGGAAGACGCCGTCCGCATCTTTGCGGAGTTGGAGAACATGGATGCCACGCATGCACCATGACAGCTTGATCGTGCGGATGCTGTTCCATCCGCAGATCGCCACGGACCTTCCGCTTGAGGACTGGAGCATCCTGATACGGCAGGCTCGCCGTTCGGGACTGCTGGCGCGTGTTGCCGACGTGCTGGATAAGCAGCATCTGCTTGATTGCGTGCCCCCCAAGCCGCGTGCGCATCTCATGTGGGAGCGAGCAATTGCGCAGCGCCATGCGTTGGCGGTCAAGGCGGAGCTTGCGCATATTCAACGTGCACTTGGACCTTTGGGCATACCGGTCATTCTGCTGAAAGGCGCTGCATATGCCGCTGCCGATCTTCCGCCGGCAAGCGGCAGACTCTTTTCCGACGTCGACATTCTCGTACCCAAAGAGAGTCTGGATGCTGTCGAGGCAGCGTTGCTCATGCACGGCTGGGCAGACATCCATACCGATGCGTATGACGACCGCTATTACCGGACATGGATGCATGAACTTCCCCCAATGCAGCATGTGAAGCGGATGACCGTCATCGATGTGCATCATGCAATTGTTCCGCAAACAGCGTCAGTATGGCCGGATCCCGTCAAACTGCGTGCACGTGCGCGACCGATTTCCGAATCCGGAACGTTTCTGATATTGAGTCCGGAAGACATGGTGCTGCATAGCGCCGTACATCTATTTCATGATGGCGAATTTGATCGCGGACTGCGGGATCTGCTCGACATTGACATGCTGTTGCGCCGTTTTGGAGAGACACCTTCGTTTTGGACGAATCTGGTGGATCGTGCGGTAGAACTGCAGTTGTCCCGTCCACTGTTTTATGCATTGCGCTACGCTCACAGGTTCATTGGCACCCCGGTTCCGGAAAGCGTGATTGCCGCAGTCAATGCCGCAAGGCCGAACGGCATTGTGCTTCTGATCATGGACGTTTTGTTACGCCACGCAATTTTGCAAAGCCGACCCTGGAATCGACATTGGCAAGTATCGCTGGCGCACATGCTTCTGTACATCAGGGGCAATGCCTTGCGCATGCCGCCGCTCATGTTGGCACGCCATCTTTTTCACAAGGCATTCCTTTCGCCGGACAAATCCTGAAATTGTGTTTTCAATTTAAAAACCTTCGATTTCTTTTCCGTCAAAAAACATGAATGTATCCGTAAAAATGTTTCTTTTCAGCATTTTTACGGATACATTCAGATCTAGCGAATTTCAAATTGCCATCAAAAGTTTCCACAATATTTCTGCATGTAAATCTCTGAATGGCGAGATACCAACAATGCAGAATTTTCTTTTCAAGTGATTAATATACCCATGTTATATTTCGCCACTCTTTTGTAAGGAAATGCAACCGCCAGATGCGGCGAGCACAAAGAACCAAGACTAAAAATGCTGCATATCGCAAATCATCACATATCAAAAAGAGTATCTCTCCTGCTGCTGGTCGAGTCCGCTATTCTGGTGTTCTCCGTATATGCCGGTGCGAAACTGCGTTTTATCAATAGCGATGAACCGTTTGCACAATTCGATAATTTCTTTTTATCGGCATGCATGTTTGCACTCGCAATCGTGCTGAGCATGAGTGCGCTTGGCATGTATCAGGTGCAGTTCAACGACCGATTGCGAACCATCGTGCTGCGCCTCATGCCCGCGTTTGCCGTGGGTTTCGGCATGGTCACTGTCGTGTTCTACATGGCACCCGGCTTCCAGTTCGGTCGCGGCATCCTGGGACTGGTCTTTACAGTGGCCTCGGTCGGCATCCTCGCCACAAGAATCATTTTCTTCAAATCCTCGCAGTTCGCCCTATTCGAGTCTCGTGTCCTGTTTCTCGGTTGCGGTCCGCTTGCCAAAGATTGCTGTGACCTCGCTGGAAGCCATACCACCACCCACAAATATGATGTCGTCGGATTTATTCCTGCCGGCACGGAAGAGCCCGGCGTCCCGAAACCGCTGATTCTTTCCAGGGAGCGCACCTTGCTTGAGACCGCGCGCAAATATGACGCGACCGAAGTGGTCGTCGCGGTCCAGAATCGACGCGGTGGCGACTTTCCGATCGACGAACTCCTCGAATGCAAGCTGAGTGGCATTCGGGTCACCGATTCGGCTGCCTTTTTTGAGCGCGAAGCCTGCCAGATCCGCGTCGACTCCTTGCAACCAAGCTGGCTGGTATTCAGCAATGGATTCGATCAAAGTTTCAGCAGATCGTTTACGAAGCGAGCATTTGATCTGATTGCCAGCATCATTTTGGCTATCGTGACCTTGCCTGTTACCCTGACTACCGCCTTGATCATCTTCTGCGAGGATCGCGGTCCGATTTTCTATCGTCAGGAGCGCGTCGGCAAGGACGGACGTTCCTATATGGTCCTGAAATTCCGCAGTATGCGAAATGATGCGGAAAAGGCAGGAAAGCCGCAATGGGCAACCCAGAACGATCCCCGCACCACCCGTATCGGCACCCTGATCCGGAAGCTCAGGATTGATGAGCTCCCGCAGATCATCAACGTCATCAAGGGCGACATGAGCTTTGTCGGTCCGCGTCCGGAACGACCTTATTTTGTCGAGAAGTTGTGCGAGCAAATTCCGTTTTATGATATCCGGCACAGTATCAAGCCAGGTATCACGGGTATGGCGCAAGTGCGCTATCCCTATGGCGCATCCGTCGCCGATGCGGTCCAGAAACTTCAGTACGATCTGTATTACGTCAAAAACAACAGCCTGTTCCTCGACATTCTGATCCTGATCGATACTGTTCAGGTTGTCTTGTTGGGTAAGGGTGCCCGGTAATTCGGCGCTGCCATGCTTACCGGGATATCGGCGATTTCCTATGCCGCCGCCGCACTGGCGTTTTTTTCGCTCGTTGTCCTGCAATTGCTGCGCTGGCGGCTGAAGCTGGACGTGTTTCTCGTAATGGCATGTCTGATGACATCATTATGGGCCGTGACCCTCGTATCCTATTCGCTAGGGGTTGCTTCAGGCGGACTGCTTGCCGTTGTCACGGAAATGCTACGCGATGTCAGCTGGATCGCGTTTCTGCTCAATCTGATTTCTCCTCTCCAGAATGGCATTCGGATAGGGGCGGTTCACCTGAAGCCGGGCGCCATTGCCGTCGCCTTTCTGTCCATCGTTGTAGTGATTGTCGGGCTGGTCTATTTGCGCAGGGACAGTGATTATCATGGACTGATTGCGGTTGCGGTTTGCATGCTGGCCCTGACAGTCGCGGGTATGCTCCTCGTTGAGCAGGTATTTCGAAACGCATCCGACACGGAGCGCTGGGGCATCAAGTTCGCCTGTCTCGGCATTGGCGGCATGTTCGCTTATGACTTCTACTTGTATAGCAACATGTTGTTGTTTCGAACGGCAAACTTCGAGATATGGACGGCCCGTGGCGTCGTGGATGCACTCACCGCACCTCTTATCGCGATTGCCATTGCGAGACGGGCGCAATGGCGAATGAGCATCGCGGTGTCGCGACAATTCCTGTTTCACTCGGTTGCCTTGTTCGGATCAGCGCTCTATTTACTTTGCATGGCGGCAGCCGGATACTATCTGCGGTTCTTCGGGGGTACCTGGGGAATCGTGATGCAGGCGGCATTTCTGTTTGGCGCATTGCTGCTCCTTGCCGCAGTGCTGTTTTCCGGGACATTTCGATCGTGGCTGAAGGTCTTTCTCAGCAAGCATTTTTATACCTACAATTACGATTATCGCGAAGAGTGGATTCGATTCACCAGGACGCTTTCAGTACAAGGCCCGCAAATCGAAGAGCGCGCGATTCAAGCGATTGCCCAACTGGTGGAAAGCCCGGGAGGGGCATTGTGGATTGCACGCGACTCCGGGGATTGCGAACCTGCGGCATATTGGAATATGTTTGCAACTGCACACGTAGAACCTGTCTCCAGCCCCTTTTGCGAATTTTTGACGCGGGAGCAATGGATTATCGATATTCAGGATTTTCATGCTGATCCCGCCAAATATGCGAACCTGGAATTACCTCAATGGCTGACTACGCTGGAAATGGCATCGCTCGTCGTTCCGCTGATTTTTCACGGCAAGCTATTTGGTTTTATCGTCATGGCACGTCCGCGTAGCGCCATACGATTGAATTGGGAAGTATTGGATCTGCTGAAAATTGCAGGCAGTCAGGCCGCCAGTTACCTTGCGCAGAATCAGTCTGTCAAAGCGCTGATGGTGGCGCGGCAGTTCGAGTCATTCAACCGGATGTCGACCTTCGTGGTGCATGACATCAAGAACCTGGTATCGCAATTGTCTTTGCTGGTTTCCAATGCGGACAAACATAAAGACAGCCCGGAATTTCAGCAAGACATGCTTGAAACCATTAATTATTCCGTAGAAAAAATGCGATTGCTGCTGCAGAAGTTCAGCCGGAATTCGGCTCCCGAGTTGCCTGCGGTGATCCGGTTGGACGACGTGTTGCAGCGCGTTGTGGCGTTGAAAAGCCGACTGATGCCAAAGCCTGTCTTGCACCTGAATTGCGCCGATATCGATGTCATCGCCAATGCGGTTCGGCTCGAACGCATCATTTCACATATCGTGCAAAATGCCATCGAAGCGACCGACAAGGACGGGAGCGTCAGCGTGCAGCTGGACTGCGATGTTGGCAGCGCGATCATCAGTATTGTCGACACCGGTCTTGGCATGGATCAGGACTTCATCGAGCAGCGATTGTTCAAGCCGTTCGAATCAACCAAGGCGGCCGGCATGGGTATCGGGGTGTTCGAAATGCGTGAATATGTACTTGAACTGGGCGGCAAGGTCGACGTCGCCAGTTCGCCCTCCTGTGGCACCACGTTTACGATTACGGTGCCAATTTACAAAAGCGACGAGGTAAGCCAGGCCGCCGCGTAACTCACCAATGGAATGATACTCGTGCAAAGCAAAAAGACATTGTTGGTGATCGAAGACGATCTCGGATTGCAAAAACAGCTTCGTTGGAGTTTTGACGCGTATGAGGTTGTGCTCGCGTCGGACCGGGAAAGCGCGCTTGCCCAGATTCGCCGACATGAACCCGCTGTGGTGACGATGGACCTCGGGCTGCCGCCGGATGCGGATGGCGCGTCGGAAGGTCTGGCAACTCTGGAGCAGATCCTCGCGATCGCGCCCGATACCAAAGTCATCGTCCTGACGGGAAATCAGGATCATGCGAATGCCGTCAAGGCCATCGGCATGGGCGCCTATGATTTTCATCAGAAGCCCTTTGATCAACAGGCCCTGGCGCTGGTGATCGAGCGTGCCTTTTACCTGCATACCCTGCAGCAGGAGAACCGGCGCCTGCTCCAGGCACAGGATGGTTCGACGGCTGCCGGCATCATTACGCGCGACCCCGGCATGCTGAAGGTTTGCCGCAATGTCGAGAAAGTGGCGCCGACGTCGGCCAGCGTCATCTTGCTGGGCAATAGCGGCACCGGCAAGGAATTGCTGGCGCGAGCGCTGCATCAGCTGAGTCCGCGACGCAGCAAGCGTTTTGTTGCGATCAATTGCGCAGCGATTCCGGAGAATCTGCTGGAGAGCGAATTGTTCGGTTACGAGCGCGGCGCATTTACCGGCGCAAACAAGCAAACGCAAGGAAAAATCGAGCTGGCTGACGGCGGCACTTTCTTCCTCGATGAAGTCGGCGATTTGCCGATGGCGCTGCAGGCAAAGCTGTTGCGATTCCTGCAGGAGCGCGTCATTGAACGCATCGGCGGCCACAAGGAAATCCCGGTCGACGTGCGGATTGTCAGCGCCACACATCGCAACCTGAAAGAGCAGATTACCGCCGGTTTGTTCCGCGAAGACCTGTACTACAGGCTGAGCGAAATCATCGTGACCATTCCATCGTTGCAAGCCAGGGTCGGCGATGCCGTTCTTCTGGCGCATCATTTCAAGAATATCTTCAGTGCGAAGGAAGGTCGTTCCGGGCTGAGCTTCAGTATGCAGGCAATGGCGATGATCGAGAGTCATCCGTGGCCGGGCAACGTGCGCGAAATGGAAAATTGCATCAAGCGTGCAGTCATCATGACGGACGGTCCCCAGATTACGCCGGATGATCTCGGACTGGGGACGTCCGACGTGGCGGAGGAACCTATCAATTTGCGCCAGATCCGCGACGACGCCGATTATGCCGCGATCGTGAAAGCCTTGGCGCGCTCTGACGGGAATATCGCCAAAGCAGCAGAGTTGCTTGGCGTGAGCCGCCCAACGCTGTACGACCTGATGGGGCGTCATGGCATCAAATAAGATTGCGCCCGCGCTTTTTCGCTTCCCGTATCGCACCCTGCTGGCCAGCATGGGACAGTAAGTCTATGGCCAGTCTGATCCATGACGTCATCCTTGATGCCGCAAACCGCGCACCGGGCAATGAAGCGCTTGTTTGCGGCAAGCGTCGCCTGACCTACGCAGAGCTGGCGCAACAGGTAACCCGGATGGCAAATGGGTTGCAACAGCTGGGCCTTGCTGCCGGACAGCGCGCTGCGGTTTATCTCGAAAAAAATACGGAATCCGTGGTCAGTCTGTTCGGGACCGCTGCCGCAGGCGGCGCATTCGTACCAGTCAATCCACTGCTAAAGGCGCAGCAGGTGTCGCACATCCTGCGCGACTGCAATGTCGGCATCCTTGTCACATCCACCGTGCGCTATGCCGCATTGAACGACCATTTGCCGCAATGTCCCGACCTCCATACGGTCATCCTGACCGATGACGCGGCAGGCGACTTGCCGGCGGCGTCGATCCGGTTGGCGCGATGGGCCGACTTGATGCAAGCTGCCGGGGATTACCGGCAGCATCGTCGAATCGACTCTGACATGGCGGCAATTCTTTATACATCCGGCAGTACCGGAACACCGAAGGGCGTGGTGCTTTCGCATCGCAACCTGATGGCCGGCGCATACAGCGTCGCGTCGTATTTGCAAAACACCGCGAACGACAGGATCCTGGTCGTGCTGCCTCTGAGTTTCGACTACGGGCTGAGTCAGCTTACCACTGCTTTCCTGGTTGGTGCCTGCGCGGTTCTGGCCGATTCCCGGTTTCCAAAAGACATTCTGCAAACGATTTCTGCAGAGCGCATCACGGGCCTGGCCGGTGTGCCACCGTTATGGCAGCAACTTGCCGGTCTCACGTGGAACCAGCCACACTGTCTTCGATACATGACGAATTCCGGCGGCGCAATGCCCGCGACGACACTGGAACAACTCAGGGCGGCATTGCCGTCCACCGAGATTTATCTGATGTACGGCCTCACCGAGTCGTTTCGCTCGACTTACCTGCCGCCATCGGAACTCGATCGCCGTCCAGGATCCATCGGACGTGCCATCCCGAACGCAGACGTCCTAGTCGTGCGGGAAGACGGTACCGCATGCGCACCGTTCGAACATGGTGAGCTGGTGCACCGCGGGCCGCTGGTGTCGCTGGGCTACTGGAATGACCGGGAAAAAACTGCCGAGCGCTTTCGACTGACTCCCGGCCGCGACACGGCGCTGACATTGCCTGAAATCGCGGTCTGGTCTGGCGATACGGTGTATGCCGATGAAGAAGGGTATCTTTATTTTGTCGGGCGGCGCGATGACATGATCAAGGTGTCCGGGTACCGGATCAGCCCGACCGAGATTGAAGACATTTTGCTGAAACTACCCGACGTCTTGCAGGCCGCCGTCTTTGGCGTGCCGCATCCGTCGCTCGGCCAGGCGATTGTCGCGGTCGTGCACGTCTCAGGGGGTAATGCCACGCCGCAGGCGCTGCAGCTTGCATGCAAACAGGCGCTGCCAGCCTACATGGTTCCGGCGCATTTCGATATCAGAGAGATGAAATTGCCGACCAATCCCAATGGCAAGCTTGATCGCAGTTTGCTGCGTTCGAAATACATCCATTATTTTGACCTTGGTGTCACACCATGAGTACCGCCAAACCCGATCATCTTCCTCCTTCCCGGTTTGCGATTGTGGATGACTGCCTGCATATCGGCGGCATTTCACTGCTGCGATTGGAACAGCGCATCGGCGGTACACCGTTCTACGCCTATGATCGGCGTGTCATTACCGACAGGGTAGGGCAGTTACGAAAAGTCCTGCCGCCTGAGATTGCCCTTCACTATTCGGTAAAGGCTAATCCGATGCCGGCAGTGGTGCAGCATCTGGCGACGCTGGTTGACGGCTTTGACATCGCTTCGGGCGGTGAAATGTCGGTAGCCCTTGATACGCCGATTGCCCCGTCCAGCATCAGTTTCACCGGGCCAGGCAAAAGCCGCGACGATTTGCGCAGGGCAATCGCTGCGCAGATTGCCATTCATGTCGAGTCGGAACGGGAGTTGCGCGACGTCGCCGCGATTGGAGAAACGCTCGGCATCATGCCCAACGTGATGTTGCGGGTCAATCCGGACTTCCAGCTAAAAGCGTCCGGCATGAAAATGGGCGGCGGCCCAAAGCCGTTCGGCATCGATGCCGAGGAGATTCCGCGCCTGCTGGCGCAAATCGAACATATGCACCTGCGGTTTGCGGGCTTTCATATTTTCAGTGGATCGCAAAACCTGCAGGCGGATGCCGTCATCGAAGAAAAGTCCAAGGTGTTCGAGCTGGCATTGCGACTGGCCAGGACGACGTCAATGCCGATTGCAAAGCTCAATATTGGTGGCGGATTCGGCATCCCTTATTTTCCTGGCGACCGCGAACTCGATGTCGAGCGGGTTGGCGCCCATCTGGCGCAGTGGACGACGCGTCTGAAAAGCGAGCTGCCGTCGACCGGGATTGCGCTCGAACTGGGGCGCTATCTGGTGGGCGAAGCGGGTGTTTACGTGACACGCATCATTGAACGCAAAACCTCACGCGGCCAGACTTTCCTTGTCACTGACGGCGGCCTCAATCATCACCTGGCAGCATCGGGCAACTTCGGACAGATCCTGCGCCGCAACTATCCGGTGGCGATCGGCAATCGCATGCATGGCGCCAGCCGCGAAGTGGTTTCCGTTGTCGGCCCGCTTTGCACGCCGTTGGATCTGCTGGCGGACAAGATGGAAATGGCCAATGCGGATGTGGGCGATCTGGTGGTGGTTTTCCAGTCGGGAGCCTATGGACTCTCGGCCAGTCCGGTCCGTTTTCTGGGGCATCCGGAGCCGCGCGAAGCCCTTGTTTGAGCGCTTGATTTGTTGTTCTCGCTCCCCAACATGTGAGCACGAGCACGCCGTCAGTTGCAGTTAATTTGAGCCGAAAAGTGCGTCGATTGCGAGCACGGCCGGTTTCAATTGCAAGCCGTTACAATTAACCACAGGACTTCAGAAGGTATAAACAAAACTGTCACGCCTTGTCGGTACCGGCGTATCTGACGAGGGCGCAACACCCTCGTCGTCGACCGTATTGGCATATCTCAAACGCCTCACCTCACCATCATGACCAGCCTCCGCTTGTGGCCGGGAAGAGGGCTCCACATCCATCACAAAAGGCACTTCCCGCACCTGCTGGCCGACATCGGCGCCCTGCTCGCCACTGTTGATTCGCGGCCTCACAACAGGCGCTGAGGGTCGCACGTTCGCATTCGGTCCTCGCGGCAAAGGTTTACCAAGCAACCCGTTATAGACTTGCTCGACTTTTTGCGCATAGATAAGTTGACGCCCCGGATTTCCGCGCTCACCAGCGTTATAGGCACCCACTGCCTTCCACGTGGCACCGACGCGAGAAACTTTCTCCGCAAGGATCCGCGCGCCTTCAAGAACATTCAAACACGGATCGTCGAGCAAATCCTTCTTGGAAAACCCTCGCGCAGCCAAGCCTGGCAACTCATTGGAGTTTATCTGGCAAAGCCCATAGTCAGCAGTGCCATTCTTGTTCGCCAGGTTTTGCGCATCCGGCTTCCACCTCGACTCCACCCAACAGATTGACGCCATCAGCGTTGGATCGACGTTGTATTTTTCCAAAGCTTTTTCCCAGCAAAACGCATGTGAATTATCCATATGGCAATTTAATATCCAATATGCAATAATTATTCGTGCAGTATTCATCGCATATCCATCAAGGTACTATCAGTCACTAGAAAAGTAAGTTGTCGATAAGACACAAAGTGTGACACAGGGACGCTTGTCTTGCAAATGAAAAGATATTTTTGTATTCGAAAATGCATTTTGGTTTTCAATAATGCCTTATTGTTGATAGGACGAACGTATTAGTTAAAAATACTCCATCGCATCAACGTATGGAGATTTGCGGCATGGGTGGATTTGATGTACGTGGACGCATCTGTTTTGAAGAAACTCTGCAAAGAGCGCTCGTCGGATCTGTCGGTGGCTTTCGAAGCCTCGACATGGAAGGAAGGGGATGCCTGGATGGCGAGAATCATTCTGCCGGAAGGCAAAGCCGATTTTGTTAGCGTACGCACGGAAGTGCGGCACTGGCGAAAATTGGACTCGGCAATCAGGGAAATCAAAGAACTGTGCCCCTGCTTGAAAGAGTTCACCGTCATTCTTAAAGACCATTAAA
>LLBZ010005405.1_pt3 | contig 23771 bp, 46 predicted proteins | sample 1489421 | NCBI WGS metagenome assembly LLBZ01 (sample SAMN04092657, study PRJNA295927) | soil metagenome | biome: Soil prokaryotic community; feature: Bulk soil; isolation source: soil from tomato rhizosphere | host: tomato cultivar Moneymaker | place: South Korea | collected 2011-11-01 | reverse complement strand
TCGGACTCGATCCTGGCCCGGGTGTCCAACGGCGAATACGTCATCCCCGCAAAGCGGGTACAGCAGTACGGAACCGCCATGTTCGACGACATCCGCGCCGGCACCCTCGCCACCGCACGACCCGCCGCCCCCTCGATGGCGTCGCTCGGCGTAGGCGCCAGCCGGCCCGCGCCGGCCGTGAACGTCACCCACACCTACCAAATCCACTTCACGAACACGGGCGTCCTCGGCTCACAGTTCGAAACCGAGGACTGGCTGACCCGGGCCATCGACAACCTGCACCGCACCGGGCGGCTTCCATGACGGACGGCTACCTCATCGGTATCGACTGGGACAACGACGGCGATTACACCGGCACAGGCGAGAACGTCACCGCCGACGTCCTGCAACGCGGCCCGGTCGCCTTCCAGTACGGGCGTGACGCCAGCCGGGCTCTCTCACCGCCACGGGTGGGGGCGATCGGCTTCACCCTGTGCAACGCCGACCGCCTGTACTCGCCGGAAAACCCGGACAGCCCCATCGCCAACGACGTCGCCCCGGCCGCACGCATCCTGGTCGAGGAAACCATCAACGGCACCCCGTACCCGCTGATGACCGGCCGCATCGACACCTTCCAGGTCAACACGCGGCGCGGCAACCGATCAGTGCAGATCACCGGATTCGACGGCCTGTCCCTGCTCCGCGGCAAAAAAATCACGACTGAGGTGTACGCGGCGCAACGCACCGGCACATTGATCGGGATCATCCTCGACGCTGTCGGCTGGACGGAAGCCCGTGACCTCGACGTGGGCGCCACCCACGTCCCGTGGTGGTGGGCCAACGGAACCGACGCCTTCGACCTCCTCACGCAACTGCTGCGCTCCGAGGGCCCGCCGTCCATCGCCTACATCGCACCCGACGGCACGTTCACCTACCGCGACCGGCATCACCGGCTCCTGCGCTCCGAGTCGTTGACGTCGCAGGCCACGTTCCGCAGCGAACCCACCACCCTGGCCTGCTGCGATGACGGAGGCTACGGCGAAGGCGGCTACGGCGAATGCGAATACGGAGGCTGACCCATGACGTTCACATCCATCCCCGCAGGCACCACCGACTGGAACGTCCCCCTCAACGCCGCACTCCAGGACTTGCAGGACCAGATCAGTTCGATGGGCTGGCAGCCCAGCGACCACAACCTGAAAGCGTGGACGTTCGACCCAGCGCTCGCACAGAGCACAAGCGCCCCAGCGACGGGCGTACTGCAACTCGGGAAGATCAAACTTGGGGCGGCAGCATCCGTAACCAACATCATCGCCTCAGTCACCACCGTCGGCAGCGGACTGACCTCCGGCCAAAACTTTGCCGGCCTGTACAACTCCAGCGGTACACGAATCGCCACCACCGCAGACCAGACATCATCGTGGGCCGGCGGCACCGGAGCGAAAACGATGGCACTGTCGGGCGGCCCGTACACCCTCGCAGCGGGCTCCTACTACGGGGCGCTCCTCTCCGTCGGCACCACACCCGCCACTTTCCAGACCGGTCACGCCACCTCGTCCTCCACCCTGAACATCGGCCTGACGATCGGCCGCTACCTCACCTCAGGCTCCGGCCTCACGTCGCTGCCCTCATCGGTGACGCTCGCCTCAGCATCCGCCTCGTTCCGCGCCTGGTGGTTCGCACTCTCCTAGGAAGGCGATACCGGTGGTCGACTTCATCGACCCGTTCGAGTACGAAATCGGCTGGCGCGACATCGTCAACGACGTCCAGTTGCCCGTCGCCGAACGCTTCCCCGACCCGGCTATCAGCACCGTGTGGGAGAGCGAAGACACCATCAGCCTGTCCATCGGCGAGGCCATTGAGGTCCGTATCGAAACGTCAGACCCGTTCCTCGACGGGCAGCCCATCAGCTCTGCTCTTGGCGACATCATCTCCACCGGCGCGGGCGTCCCCACGATCAGCCTGTCCCGCACCTCCGGCCAGTCCACGACCGCCACCATCACCGCGGTCGGCGGCTCCGTCAACATCACCTATTTGCGGTTGCGGGCCCGTTCGCTGCCCGTCGTGAAGACCGTGCTGGTCGCCGCCACCGACTCCACCTCCATCGCCCGGCACGGAGACCGCACCTACCCCGACAGCGTCCCCTGGGCCGGACGGCACGACGCGTTCGCCGTGTCCCAACTCCTCCTCGCCCAATACTCCGAACGCCGCCCCACGATCGCCGTGCGGATCGTGTCGTCGGATCTGACGGCACACCTCGAGGCGGTGTCCCGGCAGATCTCCGACCTGATCACCGTCCGCAACGCCGAGCTTGGCCTGTACGGCGATTTTTTCATCGAGAACATTCAGCACACCCTCGCCCGGATGACGGAACAAGCCGACTGCCCAGGCCCGGTGCACTACGCAACGTTCGGCTGCGAGCAGTCGGGAATCGTGGTCGCCGACAACCCGTTCCGCTTCGACGTGGTGGGCGCCGGCTTCGATGACGGCGTGTTCGATCCGACCGCAGCTGACAACCCGGCCACCGTGTTCATTTTCGACCATGCGACGCAGGGCCAGTTCAACGTGGGCAGGTTCGGCACCTGAAACCACCGGAACGATCACATGCCGGGGTGGAGATACCGTTCGCCGCATGGCCCACCTGATCACGTCTCGCGCCCGCGCCCGGGTCAACCACGGCCGCTGGATCGCCGACTGCCCCCGCCCCTACTGCGCCAACGCCCTACGCCTCGAGCCGGGGCAGGGCACATTCCACTGCGCAGGTGAAGGCGGCTGCCAGCTGGTTGCGGAGGTCGAATGGCCTGCGGACGCGGCCGGCATCTGGGGGGCGCTGGCCGAGCGGCCCGTGCCGGGGACGCGGAACTGGTATCCGTCCGGACATGCCGAGGCAGTGCAACTGGGCCTGCCGCACGGGCAGAGTCCAGCAGCCCTGCGGGACGAGACGCGCGAGTACGAGGGGGTGGCGTAATGGCCTGGACGGCGCCAATGACTGCGGTCGCGAACAGCGTGTTCACCGCCGCGCAGTTCAACCAGTTCGTCCGCGACAACCTGAACGAGACCGCCCCAGCGAAAGCCACCACGGCCGGCAGCCACTTCGCGGGGACCGGCCTGAACTCGATCGCCGAGCGGACCTCTACGGCCGCCATCGTCGCCACCTCGCAGACGACAACGTCCACGTCATACACGGACCTGGCCACAGTCGGCCCGGCGGTCACGGTCACGACCGGCCCCATGGCGTGGGTCCACCTCTACAACTCGAACGTCAACACCACCAGCGTGTCATCGCTGATGTCGTTCGAGGTGAGCGGCGCCAGCAGCATTGCGGCCGCCGACAACATGTCCATCGGTATCGCAGGCACCGCCGGTTCCCGCGAGGGCGCGGGTTTCCTCCTCACCACGCTCACCCCGGGCTCCAACACGTTCACCTGCAAGTACCGGGTCGGCTCCGGGACGGGCACGTACGCCGACCGCCGTATCGCGGTCCTCCCCCTCTGACCCCCGCCATCTCGAAGGGACCCCCTGGTATGAGCAGCCCACTGGACGGACGGATCCGCGCCATCGCCCGCGAGGAGGCCGGCGTGCTCCTCGGCGTCGGCAGCCCCGACGCTGCGGCCGGCGGCCCGGCCGCCGACCGCACGGCCGAGCTGGAGCGGGAGGTCGCCGCCCTGCGCGCCGCGGTGGAGGAATTCGGCGCGCGCCTCGACGCGGTGGAGAAGACCGGCCAGGAGGAGCGGACGCCGACGCGACGCACCCGGAAGCCGTCCGGCGAGTGAAGGTCGTCGTCTACCCCTCCGACCGCTTCGGGTGCGGTTCGTTCCGCGCGATCTGGCCCGGCAACGCGGTCGCTGCGGCCGGGCACGACGTGGAGGTTGTTACGCCTGAGCGGCGGCGTCTCCGGCTGGTCATGGAGGGCGACACCGTGCGGGACGTCCTCCTCGATGAGCCGATGGACGTCATCGTCATGCAGCGGGTCACGCACGCGTACATGGCGCAGACGGTGAGCGTGCTCCGCGCCAAGGGCGTCGCGGTGGTCGTCGACGTCGACGACGACCTGTCGTCTATCCATCCGTCGAACCCGGCGTGGCGGATGCACCGGCCGGGCCATGGCATGCACTCGTGGCACAACCTCGCCTTGGCGTGCCGGGACGCCACGTTGGTGACGGTATCCACTCCGGCCCTGCTCGACGTGTATGCGCGGCACGGGCGGGGGGTGGTCCTGCCGAACTACCTGCCTGACCACTACTACGGGCTGCCCCGGGTCGACAGTGACGTGATCGGCTGGCCGGGCTCGTACCACTCCCACCCCAACGACCCCGAAGTGGTCGGCGGGGCGGTCGCGCGGCTGGTCGAGGAGGGCGCGACGTTCGTGATGCGCGGCGACAGCTCAGGCGCGGGCGCAGCGTTCGGACTCGCTGCCGATCCGGCGGGTGGCGGGGTGCCGATCGAGGAGTGGCCGGCGGCGGTGGCGTCGTTGGGGGTGGGGATCGCGCCGTTGGCGGACACGCGGTTCAATTCGGCGAAGTCGTGGCTGAAGCCGTTGGAGATGTCGGCGGCCGGGGTGCCGTGGGTGGCGTCGCCGCGCGCGGAGTACCGCCGTCTGCACGAGATGGGTGCCGGGCTGCTGGCTGACCGGCCGCGCGCCTGGCACCGGGAGTTGAAGCGGCTGCACCAGTCGCCTGTGCTGCGGCAGGAGATGAGCGAGGCCGGGCGCGCGGTCGCCGAGCAGCTACGGCTCCGCGACCACGCCTGGAGATGGATGGACGCCTGGAGTAGGGCCTACGAGCTGGACCGGGCTACTCCTCGGAAAGGGAAAATGATCCTGGCGTAGCCGGGGGGAGCAGCCCGTCGGGCACGTCGAGGGTGAGCGTGACGGCTCTCCCGTCGTCGGAGACTTCAGCAGCGACCACGGTGGCCTCTGCGTTGGGCGAGCCCTCGACACGGAGCGGTACGGTGCGGCCCACTTGGCTATCGAAGGCGTCGTGCGCGAACCGTTCTCCGGGGGCTGCTGGCTCTGAGATGCTCACGTGCTGCGTCATGGCCCCAGTCTCTCACCTACTGCACGGGGAGCCCTTGAATGTCCTCCGCGGTGATGACACGGTCGCCCCACCGCTTCACCAGGTCGTCGAGGTATCCGAAGCCTTCGCCACCAAGGACGTAGCCGTACACGGTGAGCGCAACGTCCCGAGTGGCGTACCTGCCGGGAATCCAACCGAACCACTGGGCTGCGATCACGTACCCGTTGTCGGTGGGTGCAGTCTGGCACATGCCGACGTGTTCGAACCCGTCGCCCTGCTGGGTTGCCTGGCGGCTGAGGTCCGGGCGGGCGATGCATTCGAGATCGTCAACGGTGAGTGGCTGGTCTGCGGCGTGGAACGCGTTGACGATGACGTCGCCTTTCCCGCCGAGTCTGATGCCGTGGGCGATGAGTTTGGCGTCGTGGTCTGCGTAGGCGGTCACGTCTGCACTGTACCTACGCGGCCGACGCGGGTAGCGGTGTAGCGGCGATCGGTTCTTCGCGCACGTCACGCACCCACGAAATCCCGCACGCGAGACACAGTTCATGCGGGTCGTCATACACGAGCGCCGTGGCAAGGCAGAGCGGGCACTTCGCCCGGGTGCGGACCCGGCGCAGCTGGTTGCGCTGATACGTCGTCGTCCCACCCCAGTAGCCTTCCGCGCTGTGGAGCATCGCCCACGCCAGGCAGGTCGTGCGGACGGGGCAGGTGCGGCACCACTGCTGCGCTTCGTTGACGCCCGCGTCGGTTTCGACATCGGGGATGAAGTCGAAGCCGCTGTTGCTGCACAGGGCGCCGGTCTGCCATTCGGTTCCCTCGCCACTGATGGCACCGATGGCGTCAAGGAGCCGCCTCTCGGGGTTCTTCAAGATCAGCGAAAAGTCCACGGCCGCGCTCCTCAGGGGCAGGGGGTGTCGTCGGCGATGGACCAGACGATGGTGTCCGCCAAGCATTTGCGGATTCGCCCGGCGCGGTGGAGGCGCTGGCAGGACAGCTGGACGGTGGCGCGGTCGAGGCCGGTTGCTGCGGCGAGGGCACTGCGGGTGCCGGTGCCGTGGGCGATCAGTTGGTAGATGGTTTCGTCGCGGGCGGCTACGTGCGGGTCGCGGGGGCGTCCGGGGCGGCGCGCGGTTTCCTGCATGACAGCCTCGCATTCACTTGGCCGAACTGATGAATAGCATTATGCATCCAGTTGGGATGCGCCCGGAATCCGACCAGCAAGCACCGTGTGACACTCCCGAATGAACAACCCCCACCACAGGGCCAGCACCACCCAGATGGACCCCGCCCCAGGAGTCTGAGATGACCAAAACCGGACCACAGAAAATCCCCGGCGCCTCACTCGCCCACTTCTACGGCACCGGCCAGTACTCCGGCTCCGACATGGAAGTGAACTGCGGCGTCGTCCACACCACCGAAGGCCGCACCCTCCCCGACTACAACGGCGGATCCATCGCCCCCACCGTGACCGGCGTACCCGACATCGCAGCAAAGAAGATCCTCTGGTACCAGCACTACGACGTCGACGAGTCCGCGCGCGCCCTCGCCAACAAACTCGGCGGCGTCGAAACGAACACGGCGAACGCCTTCCAGATCGAACTCGTCGGCACCTGCGACGCCACGCACACCACCACCTGGGACGGCAAACAAGCCGGCGTCGGCTACATCTACTGGCCCGCAGCTCCCGACTGGGCGCTCGCCGAAGTGGCGTGGCTCGTGCGCTGGCTGAACGTCAACCACGCAGTGCCCCTCACCTGCGTCCGCGACTGGCTCGCCTACGGCACCGACCCCCGACGGCCCGGCGTCACCCCGGCGTCATACGGGGCGAGCCCGGCCCGCATGACCTTCGACCGGTGGCGGGCCTTCACCGGCTGGTGCGGGCATCAGCACGTTCCTGAGAACGACCACGGCGACCCGGGCGCAATGGACTTCGCCCGTGTCATCGCCATCGCCAAGGGCCAGACCACCGAGGAGGACGACATGCAGCTCACCGACGCCGACGTGCAGCGGATCGCCAAGGCGGTCTGGGACCACGGCATCAGCAACAGGTTCCGCCCCGGGCCCGACGGCAAGCCCCGCACAATCCCGGCCCGCTACTACCTGGAGTGGAACGACTCCCACTTCGACGACACCGTCAAAGCCATCAAGGAGATCAAGGAATGAAGGTATTCGGCCGCGAACCGGTCTACATCCTGGCCGTCATCGCCATCGCTCTGAAACTCGCAGCGGCCTACGGCCTCGACGTCAGCGAGAACCAGCAGACCCTCATCAACACCGTCCTCTCCTGCATCGTCGCCGTCGCCTCCGCGGTCGTGCTGAAGACCGGCGCGGCCGGCGCGGCGATCCTGCAGTTGGCGTCGGCCGGCCTGGCGCTGTTCGTGGGCTTCGGCCTCGACCTGTCGGCGGAGCAGCAGGCCGGATGGATGAGCTTCGTCGCCGCCGTCCTGGCGGTCGTGGAGCACCGCGAGGTGGAGGCCCCGGTGCCGGTGCTGCGAGTCGAGCAGTCGAGCCCGGTGACGCCTGGCTCGCACGCCGCCGCCGTCTGAAAGAGGGAGATAGTTCGTGCCGGATGAGCCGACCCTCGGCGAAGTCGTCCGTCGCCTTGAAGCCGTGCACCAGGACCTCAAGGAGGACTTCCGCGACGTCGCCGGGCGGCTCGACGGGAAGGTGTCCATCGAGCGCTTCCAGCTGGAGAAGGACGCCGCGATGGAACGCGAACGCCTCACAAACGAGCGGGTCAAAGCGATCGAGGAGGCTCGGGCGGAGGAGGCCCGCAAGAAGCAGGAGCAGGAACAGAAAGCCGCCGAACGGCATGCATCCGACCGGCGTCTGATCTTCTCCGCCCTGATCGCCCCTGTGATCATGCTGCTGTTGACGCTGTACCTGACCAGCCGGGGGGCCGGGACATGACCGCGGGGCATGCGAGCACACGCCAAGTGCAGCGACGGAAGGACGTGGTGTTCGGTCTGCTGCTGGTGGCCGGGCTGGCATGTCTTGCGGTGATCGCGTTGTGGGTGCAGGGGTTGTCGCATGATCTGCGGCTGGCGGTGGAGGACCGGAACGCGTTGGCGAAGCAGGTAGAACGCCTGGGTGCGACGCCGGTGGCCGGACCGTCGGGGAGCCGGGGCGAGCCGGGCGAGTCGGTGACGGGTCCGCCGGGGGAGCCTGGGGTGCCGGGCGCGGCCGGCCCGTCGGGTCCGCCGGGGCCGTCTGGAACGCCGGGTGTTGCGGGTGCTACGGGAGTCCCGGGCCCGGTGGGTGCGACCGGTCCGGCGGGAGTAGCAGGGGTGCAGGGCCCGCAGGGCGAGCCCGGTCCGGCCGGCCCGAGGGGCGAGCCGGGCGAGCAGGGGCCGGCGGGCGAGCAGGGGCCGTCGGGGCCGGTGTGTCCGGCCGGGTACAGCTTGCAGGTTCCGGCGTGGGACGCGGACGCGTTGGTGTGCCGCAGGGATGACGCGCCGCCGGACGATGACGGCGGTGGTGGCGGGTCGCAGGCGTTGGCGTTGGATCCACAACGACGCCAGTACGCGTGACCTATGCCGCTTCGACGACCCCGGCCCGTACCGCCTGCTCCCACTCCTCCAGCAGCAGCCCATACAGGCCCCGCTGCTCCGGGCTCAGCACCCCACCCGACTCCCGCCACAAGGCACGAATCTCCTCGTTCACGACCGCAGCAGACCGCGACGGCCCAAGGCCAGGAGTGGAGGGGAACATGCCGCCAGTCTAATGATCAGCGGCGGCAATCACTCATCCAGGTCAATGACGAAGTCCACCACCGTCGTATCCCCACGCCGCACAATCGGATGCGCCACCTCCACCACCCGACCGTCTTCGGCGATATGCCGTCGGGTGTAACGAATGACGGGAATCCCGGCCCCCAGCCGCAACGTTGCCGCCTCAAGCTCGGTCGGCATGGCCGCCGTGAACGACTCCGTCACCCGCGTCACACGAATTCCCAGCGACAGCATCTGCGCCCGCGTACCGCCCGCCCACGGCTCAAAAATCGGATCCGCCACCGGCGTCCCCGCCACGTCCGACCAGAGCACATAGGACACGCTCATCTGGGTGGGCTGGTCGTTGTCGTAGAAGACGAAATGCCGCGCCAGCAGCGCCTCACCCACCTCACACTCAAACAGGGCAGCCAACTCGGCATCAGCGTCAACCCGCTCGAAACGCTTGTCCAGCCTGTACTCCGACCAGCCGATCCCCTGATCCCGCGTATACGGCGTCGACCTCGTTCCGGGCGTCGACCGATAGCGGTTGGCAGGCATGCGGTGCACAGCCGGGCGGCGACGCACGCGAGTGCCGGCGCGGGCCCGTGACTCGATGAGACCTTCGTTCGTCAGCATGCGCAGGGCGTTACGGATCGTCGTCTCCGACACCTCGTACACCTCAGCGAGGGCCGGGAGTGTGGGGATCGTGGTGTCGGGTGCCCACTCACCTGAGGTGATGCGGCGTCGCAGGTCGGCTGCGATGCGCAGGTACTCAGGCTGTGCCACGACGGTGCCCCCGCTTCGGGTGATCGTCCTCAATTCTGTGCACACATCCTCTCGTCCCGCTTGACCGACGCCAACTCCGAGGGACATTCTGAGTACAGATAAGCACTACCTGTGCGCAGATAGCTACCGGTGGCGGGGGACATTCATGTCCGAAACAGGCACAACGTATCGGCGCTCCTTCAAAGGACTCGCCATCGAAGCCGCCCAAGTGCGCTCCTGGACGACAAAACGAACCAACCACCCCGACGCCCAGCAAGTCGCCCACGAACTCTTCATCGCCATCCTCGGTTCCGGCGCCGACACCATCGACATCACCCTCTCCACCGCAGGCAACCGCCTACGCATCACCGCCACCGGACCACAACCCCTACCACTCCGCCACAGCCACGGCCCCGGCTGGCCCATCGTCGCCGGACTCTGCAGCACCACCGGCATAACCACCGACGAGTGCGGCCTCTGGGCACAGACCGAGACCACCCCATGAGCGCCGAAAACTACGGCAACGCCGTCGAAATGCTGCCCATGCCGAAGACCGACGCCCTCACCGACCGCCAGCTCGACGGGGAAGCCTGCGTGTGGTGCAGTGTCCGGCCGCGGGAGCCGCTGCGTCTGGGACCGCGTCTCAGCGCACGCGCCGGCACCCTGCACCGCTGGTTCCCGATCGCCCACCGGCGATGCGCCGCAGAAAAGGCACGCAAGGTGTACGAGCTGCACCGGCGGACGTGCGTGCGCTGCGCCCCGGGCGACTACTGCCCCGACGCGATCAGCCTGTACAAGCTGGCCCAGGAGAACCGATGACTTCCACCCCCGCACCGGTCACGTACCGATTGCAGGCTCCCCTCCCGCCGGCCGCTCCGGTTCCGGGCTGTACCACGTGCGCGGACCTCGCGAAGCGGCGCGCGCGGGCGGCCGCATGCGGGGACTACTCGCGGGTGTCGGACTGCAACATTTGGATCGGCCGCCACGACTACCACCAGGCACCGATACCCCGCTGACTCCCGGCGTGGGGTGTGACCACACCGCCCCTCACCGGGCCGGCCGTCGTCTGAGGTGGACACGGCCGAGGGCCTGCCGTCCGGTTCCCCCCGTGCCGGCGGCAGGCCCGACCTACTCCACGAGATGAGCGAGCGGCACGTCGAGGGCCCACGCGATCCGGAACAGGTTGTCCACCAGTGCAGCCTGGTGTCCCTGTTCGATCCGGTTGATGGCCTGCCGGTCCATTCCCGCCAGTTCGGCGAGCCTCTCCTGTGAGAGCTTCCGCGTGCTCCGCGCTTCGCGGATGCGGTCTCCTAAGGCTCGGCGGCGGGCAAGGATCCAGGTGGGCGGTGGGGCGGACGGCACGCGCCCACGCTTCCGCGATCATGGTCGGGTGTCTGTATCGCCGACCGTACATTTTGAGATCAACGACACTCAACGATCGCAAGCCCCGAGTCACTAAAACACTCGTTCGGATGATGTGATCCTTGACGTCTTGCCTAATAAGAAACCACAGGCCAACGATTACCTGCACCCCCCACGCACCCCACAGCGACAGGCGACACCCCATGACTGACGAGCAGCCCCACACCGCACCGGGGCTCGCCCTCACCAACCTCCAGCGCGACCGCATCAATTTCGCCCGCCGCGACTTCGAATCCGCCCGCGCCGAAGACCTCGCCAAACTGCCGCGCGCCCACCTCATCCTCCTCGTCGAACGCATGAGGGGACGCCTCGGCGACATGCTGGACCTTCTCGACGAACCCACCCACGAATGAGTCCCCTAACCAACATTGTGATCCCATAAAGCAGCTAAGGCACGCCGCACTTGGCTAGCATCAACCCATGCCGTTCGCACCCGAATACCTCCACCTCGTCTTCCCCGGCAACACCTTCCAAGCCTGGCTCTACGGCCGCAACAGCGACGACACCACCAAGACCGGCGACTCCGTCGAAGACCAGCTCACCACCGGCCGCACCCTCTGCCACCGCCACAGCTGGCCCATCACCCGCGAGTTCAAAGACACCGGCATCTCCGCCAGCCGCCACGGCCGCAAGACCCGCGACGAATTCGAAGACCTCCTCACCACCATCACCAACACCGTGCCCCAACCCAACGTGCGCCGCATCGTCGTCGCCTACGAAGCCAGCAGGTACTACCGCGACCTAGAGGCATACGTGCGCCTACGAGCCGCCTGCCTCACCTCAAACACCCTCCTCTGCTACAACGGCCAGGTCTACGACCTCTCACGCCGCGACGACCGCAAAGCCACCGCCATGCACGCCATCGACGCCGAAGACGAAGCCGAAGGCATCCGCGACCGCAACCTCCGCACAGCCACCCTCCAAGCCGAAGAAGGCCAACCCCACGGGAAACTGCCCTACGGCTACCTACGCGAATACGCCGTCGTCGGCGGCCGCAAACGCTGCATCCGCCAATACGAACACCCCACCCAAGGACCCGTCGTCGTCAAGGCGTTGGAACACATCGACGCCGGCCGTTCGATGCTGTCCCTGGTCCGCTGGCTGAACTCCATCCCGGAGGCCGCCCGCCCGGACGGGAAGGCATGGAGCGGCATCACGGCGCGCCGTATGCTCCTCAACCGCCGCTACCTCGGCGAGCGTCTACACCTCGGCGAATACCGCAAAGGCACGTGGGCGCCGCTGAAGGGTTTGGAAACGGCCGAGGGCCGGGCCATGTTCAACCGAGTCACAGCCAAGCTGACCGACCCCGGCCGGCGCACGCAGCGGGGGACGGAAGTCGCACACCTGCTGTCGTTCATCGCCCTGTGCGGGGTGTGCGGCGACCACGCCCTCCTGACCACGTATCCGCGCGCCGACGGCAACGGCATCGTCCTCGGCTGCAAGGACGCCCGAAACGTCGGCATCCGCGAGGACGTCGCGGACGCCTTCGTGGAGGAGGCCGTCCTTGCCTGGTTCAGCCGCAAGGACGTCGCCCGTGCCGCGCTCGTGCCGGACTCCGGCGACCTGAAGCAGAAGACCGAGGCCGCCCAACGGCTGATCAACGGCTACGAGGAACAGCTGCGCGAGGCCCGCCAGTTGGCGAAGACGTTCGACTTGGAGACGGGCCGGCCCAAGCTGTCGGCCGCGGCGCTGGCGGATATGGAGCAGGCGCTTGGTCCGCAGTTGGAGGTGCAGCGGGCCAAGCTGACGGAGTTCGCGGGGGTGTCGCCGCTGCTGCTGCGTCTGCTGACGGCGGACGATCCGCAGCTGGTGTGGAATGGCCGGCCAGCGGGTGGTGGGGGGGAGGTGCCTGGTCTGTCGTTGGAGCAGAAGCGGGAGGTGATCCGGCGGGTGGTGACGGTGCGGTTGAACCGGGCGAGCCGGATGGGGGTTCGCGCGTTGGAGCCGGGGCGGATCACGTTGTCGTTCGTGGGGACGCCGGGGTTCAGGGACCGACCACTCCGTGTTCGCGAGCCCGCTCCTGCTGCTGGTCCTGCTGCGGAAAGGGAATGAGGTTGTTCCTCGCCCGCTCGGGAGGCCGAACTTTTCCGCTCTCGACCCACGAGAATGCGATCTTCATGGCCTCGTTGGAGAGTTCGGTGCGCTTCAGCTCGAACTCCTCCTGCATGGCGGCTCGCTCGGTGGCGAGGCGTTCGTTGAGGGCCGCGTGTTCAGCGCTGATGTCCTGACGGAGGCGGCCCTGTTCGTTCAGTAGGGCCGCCTTGAGGGCGATGTAGCTGGCGTATTCGTCGTGCGCTCTGCGTCCGGCTTCAGCGAGGTGCCGACGTTCGTCGCTGGTGTCGATCACCCAGCGGCGGATGACGAGCAGTGCGATAACGGTGATTGCGACGATGGTGAAGCAGGTTCCGCTGACGGAGTGTGCTACGTCGTCGCAGATGGCACCGTATGCGGTGAGGCTTAGACCTCCGAGCAGAGTCGTTCCCGCCGTTGTCACCGTGACTCGCGTACCGCTCGTGAGATCCATGCATGCCCCCTGCATCACATCTGCGCCGCCGTCCTTCCCTGGTCATCGGCCTCGTTGGGGGTATCCGCTTCGTGTCGCTGAAGACGTTCGACGCCCGCGTAGAACATCTCGCGTGACACAGGGTCGTGGATCCCTAGTTGGTCAGCCGCTTCTTCCAAGGTGAGTGCAGAGCCTACCTGCGACCGATCCGTTTCGGACAGTGACTGAAGGATTTTCGGCGTCAGAACCCCGCCCGCCACAAGGAGGGTTCCCAGGTCGATGCCGGTGACGACGCTGATGGCGTCGTAAAAACGGCCGTCCGGTACGGCGGTTCCTTGCCAGAGCCGGGTGACGCTGCTCTCAACCATGCCGGTGTCTCGCGCGAAGCGGGCCTTGGCTCCGTGGCCGGCGTAACCGGCTCGTTCGGCGGCTGGCACGACGAGGTCGCGGAATCGCTGCGCCAGCTCCGCGCGGGTGGGGGTCGCATCGGTCATGTCCCGTGACTCTACCTCCCTAGATAGGGAGATGACCAGAACTTCCCTGGGGCGCAAGAGTCGCATTTGGGTCACTGACCTGCATAAATCCAGTTCGCCGCACGCCTAGAACGCGCGTTCGAGCGAACATTTAACCCGTCATATGCCCAACCACCCTTGCGCGCAAGCAAGGAACATGGCAGAGTCTCCCTCGTGAGCAAGGAATCGCCTTCCGTCAGCGACAACCCCTGCCAACCCCCCCGAGAAGGAGGTGACTACGTGTTCCGCCTCGACGTCTCCAAGCTCCTCGAAGCAGCCGCCCGCAAGGGCGACACCCGCAACGCCGAGATCTCCCGACGCACCGGCATCGCCGAATCGTCCGTGTCTCGCATCATCCGCGGCGAAGCCCAGCCTGACCTGAACTCGGCCATGCGCTTCGCCGAGCAGTACGACATCGACCTCCGCGGCGTCATCAAGCGCGTCCCCATCGAGGCCGCCGCATGACCCGCGAACAGCGCCACGCGATCCTCGGCCCGCGAATCGTCGACCACATCCACAAGGTCGTCGACGCAGCACCCGACCCCAGCCCCGAACTGGTCGCGGACCTCCGCCGAATCATGACCAACCCCGCCGGGAACATCCCGGCACCCCGGCCGGCGGTCACCGCCGAGCCTGCGGCTGATGCCGCCTGACCCCTTCAAACGCCGAAGGGCCGCCGGATGCGACCCGGACGACCCCACGACTCGGCAATCCACCGATCCCAAAGAAGGAGTGGATCACCTTGAGCACATTCTTCCAGACCCCGAGGACGGCGCCGGCCGTCGTGTCCCTGCATAAGCGGCCTCTGCCGTTGACCGAGTTCGTGGACCGGGACGGTGACGTGTGGGTCGCGTCGGGTCACACGCCGTCGGGTGAGTTGCTGCTGGCGTGCCCGCAGCCCCGGAATCCGGAGGACGCCGGGGAGGGCGAGTCGTTTGCGTGGACGCTGGGGCTGGTGCAGGCGCAGTTCGGTCCGCTGATCGCGCGTTCGGTGGTGGCGGCATGAGCGGGCAGCCGATCACGAGCGTCGAGGACGCGGTCCGTGAGCTGGGTGCACTGCCGGTGCCGGTGGGTCCGGAGCCGCAGGCCGCCGAGGTGTTCGTACCGCGGACCGAGCGGTCGTACTGGGTGAACATTGCTGCCGCGTTGAACGCCGCGCACTCGGCCGGGATGCCGGTTGGTATCGACCTCGACGGCACTCTCACGGACCACAACGCGTGGTCTGTGGTGTGGGACCGGGCCGCTGAGCGGTGGACGGTCGCTGGCTACGAGGCCGAGGCCGACGCTGCGGAGCCGGATGGGATCACGAAGGTGATCGCGCCGGTGCAGGCGTTGCAGCCGGTCGAGGACCCGTGCCATCCGTGTGGTTGTCCGAAGCGTTTCGACCGGCATGCGTGGGGTTGCCCGACGTTGGCGGATGAGGATCCGTTCGGTCTGCACCACACGTATCGGGTGTCGCGTGATCTGCCTGAGCTGGGTGGTCAACGGTGAGCGTCCTGGTCTTCCTGTTCGCCGACCTGACCCCGGCCAGCGCTGTGAGTGGATCCGTCGGCTTGTTCGCCGCCTTCTCGGCCCCGTACTTCCTGCTGGTGGAGGCGGAGGTGTGGTTGTGGCCGCGCCCGATCGTGGCTGCCGTGGACGCCGCTCGTCCGTCCGTCCGGCGGGCCGCTGACCGGCTGCTGGTGGCTGTGGCCAACGCCCGGTTCGACGTCCGTGAGGCGGTTGCTGAGGCCCGCCTGTACGCCGCTCTTTCTCTGCGTGAGCTGGCCGTGTCGGCTGCCGCGCTCCTCGCCCTCCTCGTCCCTGCCCACTCGGAGAGTGCCCGATGACGACCGCGATCCGCTTGAAGGTCGTGCGCTACCAGTGCCCGCACTGCTCGCGCACCCACTCCAAGAAGCAGGCCGCCGAGCAGCACATCGCCCGCTGCTGGCGTAACCCGGCGGCGCGTGGCTGCAAGACGTGCCGTCACTTCAGTCCGGAGTCCGAGGGCCCGTATCCGCAGCACCCGCTGATCCCCGAGGAGTGCTGGGCGGGCCGCAAGTTGCTGTCAGGCCCGCACACGGACTGCTCGCTGTGGGAATCCGCGACGGTGCCGTGCGCCGAGTGCCCGACGCAAATCCCGGCCGGGCGCACCTACTGCTCTTCCCGCTGCCGTAACGCAGCCGACCGCCACGACGACTTGGACGGGGACCTGTGATGTTGAGGAACTGCGACTGTGGCGCGTGCTGCGAGGCGTGCGGGCACTACGACGACTGCATCCGTAACGCGGGCCGTGAGCGGGACGTGGCGGCCGAGGTCGCCATGGAGGACGGGTACCGGCCGCTCCGGGGTGCGTCGGACATCAAGCACCCGGCGATGCTGCCGACCCGCCGCCACTTCGAGGCCAACCCGCTGCCCGCGCAGCAGGACCGGAGGACGGCATGAGGGCGGCGGAGCAGGCGGAGTACATCGTGCAGTGCATCCGCGACGCCGGAGCCATGTACGAGGCGGATGCCCGCGCATTCCTCGCCGAACACGACGCACAAGTCCGCGCCGACGCCCTCACCGAGGGTGCCGCGCTCCTCACCACCGCCGCCGACCGGCCCCCCACCAGCGAGGTGACGTCGTGAACGCCACCCCCTCCAGCCGCGAGGAACGCCTCGCCACACTCCTCACCCTCATCCAAACCCAACCCGGCCGCTGGACCGCAGGCCGCCTCCACCGCCGCCGCCGTACATCGGGCGGCGCGGTACAGCGGGGGACGGCACGCCGAGACCTCCTCGAACTCCAACGCCGCGGCCACCTCATCGGCCGCGGCCCGGCAGACGGCCGCTACTACGTGCTCCGCGAGGAGGCAGCCCGGTGAAACACCGCCTGTACCCGGCCCTGTACGTGATCGCCGTGTTCGCCCTCGCCACCGGCGCCACCACGCTGGCAAGCCTCCTCCCCATCTCCAACCCGCTCGGGGCGACGGCCGCGTGTATCGCCGCCGGCTGTTTCGCGACCGTCGCCGCTCTCGCCTGGCTGCCCACCCCCTGCACCTGCCACCGAAAGGACAGCAGCCGGTGACCGACCCGAAGCACGCACGCCGCCCGATCCGTCAACTCGTCAAGCAGTTGGAGTTTCGGTCCACGTTCGGCCGCCCCTGCTACCTGAAGCGGAACACGGTCCACGCCGCATTGATCGTGCCGATGCTCCGCACCGGAGCGGAGGGCCCGTACAGCTACGTGCAGACGTTCCAACGGGGCACGATCCACGAGGCGATCGTCCTCGGCTACATCGCCCTTGGCCCGGACCTGGGCGAGGTCCCAGAGTTCGCGGTCGCGGCAACGCACTGGTCCGCGTCTCCGGACCTGTGGGGACGGACCATCTCGCTTCGCGGTGGTGGCCAGTGACCGTCACCACCAACGCCGGGGTGCGAGCCCCGGCCGCCGGCCCGGTCGTCCGAGACGACCTCACCGCCGAGCAGTACCACGCCGACACCACGTCAATCTCCTCCTCCGGACTCCGCGCGCTCCTCGACCCGGGCTGCCCCGCCCAGTTCAAATACGACCGCGACCACCCGGCCCCGCCGAAGCGCGAGTTCGACCTCGGCCACGCCGCACACAAACTCGTCCTCGGCGAAGGCGAAGAGCTGGAGCCGCTCGACTTCGACACCTACCTCACCAAGGCCGCCAAGCAAGCCCGCGACGAAGCCCGCGAAGCTGGCGCCGTACCGCTCCTCACCCACGAGTGGGACCAGGTGCAGGCGATGGCCGACATGATCCGCCGGCACCCGATCGCGGGCGGCCTGTTCGCGCCGGGCACGGGCCGCGCGGAGCTGTCTCTGTACTGGACGGACAAGGCCACCGGGGTTCGCTGCCGGGTCCGCCCGGACTGGCTGAAGGAACTGACCGGCCTCGCGCTCGCCGTCGACTACAAGACGTGCCGCGACGCCTCCCCGCAGGGCGTGTCCCGCGCCATCAAGGACCACTCCTATCACCAGCAGGACGCCTTCTACACCGACGGCATCTGGGCCGCGCTTCAGCCCGCAGACGTCCGCTTCGTCTTCGTCTTCCAGTCCAAGACCGCCCCGTACCTGATCACCGTGCGGGAGCTCACGGACCAGGACCGCGACATCGGCCGCGCCCGTAACGAACGCGCGCTCCGCCTCTACGCCGAGTGCGAGTCCACGGGCGTCTGGCCGGACTGGACCGGACCCGTCACCGAAATCCCCCGGATCGGAATGCCGACCTGGGACACCCTTCGACAAGCTGAGGAATTCCTGAAGTGAGCACCGAGATCGCCAACCGCGACGAGCACCAAGCCGTCGCCGCCCAACCGCCGCGACCCACCAACGAACTCATGGAATGGGTCGAATCCGCGCGGCAAGCCCACCTCGTCGCCCAGTCCCTCGCCAAGACTCAGTTCGCCGGTGCCTACCGGGGCAAGCCCGACGAGATCGTCGCCGCGATCCTCACTGGCCAAGAGCTCGGCCTGCAGCCGATGACCGCCCTCAAGTCCATCGACGTCATCCAGGGCCAGCCCGCCCTCCGCGCCCATGCCATGCGCGCCATCGTCCAACACCAGGGCCACGAGATCGAACTCGTCGAGGCCGACGACGTCCACTGCGTCATGCGGGGCCGCCGCAAGGGTGCTGACACCTGGCAGACCGTCGTCTGGGACATCCCCCGCGTCACCCGGATGGGGCTCCTCGGCAAGGACCAGTGGAAGAAGCAGCCGAAGACCATGCTCATCGCCCGCGCGACGGGCGAGGTGTGCCGACTCATCGCGTCGGATGCTTTGCACGGTCTGCCGTATGCGGCTGAGGAGGTCGACGGCTACGTGCACGGGGAGGTTGCCCCGGCGAAGGCGCCGCTGTCCGTGGCCGCGCTGACCGCCCCCGCCCCCGCCCCGGCCGCCGAGACGTCGCAGGCCCCGGAGGCCGAGTACAGCGTGGCGCGTGCCGACGAGCCGGAGGACGGCGTGTGGGACCACGACGCCGCCAACGGCTCCACCGACTGGCCCGAGCCGACGCAGCCCGGCGGTGCCGAGTGAACGGGCCGCAGCACTACCGCGAGGGCGAGCAGCACATGAGTGCCGCCGAGCGCCTCGACCGCCCTGGCGGCAAGCCCGTCGACCCGACGGCTTCGATGTTCCACCTGATGGCCGCCCAAGCCCACTTCGCCGCAGCCCAAGCGGCGGCCGCAGCCGACCAGCTCGCGGACCGGTACGTCGGCGATGGGGACCACATCAACGAGTGGCGCAACGCCGTGAGCTGGCTCGCGCCCGCCGAGATCGCGGACGATGACGCGTCCGGCCCACGCATCCCGGGCAAGCCGTACTCGCCGACGGTGGAGACCGCCCTGCGGAATCTCAACCTGGCCGGGCACGTCACCCCGGCCGACACGCTGGCCACCGCCATCCCGGTCATCGCCGGGCACGTCGCTGAGGCGATCACCGACGGCAAGACGACCCACGTCCGCAACTGGGCTCGCAGCCTCATCGACGAGCTGAAGCGGGTGGGTCTCGACCTTCGAGGCCCGGTCGAGCAGCGCGTCGAAGCTCTCACCGGCACCGCCTACAGCTACGACACCCCGTTCGGCTACAGCGACGACCCGCCGTTCTAGCCCGCCTTGTACCGGGGTCCCGCCCGCCGAAATCAGGCGGGGCCCCGGCCGGCACCCAGCACACCACACCAGCCATCGAACGGAGAACCACATGAGCTGGCATCTCGGCCGCCTGGCCGGCTTCGACACCGAATCGACGGGCGTCGACGTCGAGAAGGACCGCATCGTCACCGCCTGCATCGTCGAGGTCGGCGGGAAACTCCCGGCCACCCCCGCGAACTGGCTCCTCAACCCCGGCATCGACATCCCGGAGCAGGCCGCCGCGATCCATGGCGTCACCACCGAGCGCGCCCGGGCGGAAGGCCAGAACCCGGCGGAGGGCATCGGACAGATCATCGCCGCCCTCACACAGGTCGTCCTCGCCGGGACACCGGTCGTCATCATGAACGCCCCCTACGACCTGACCCTCCTCGACCGGGAGGCCCGCCGCTACGGCATCAAAACCCTGTCGGACACCGTCGGCCGTGATCTGCGCGTCGTCGACCCGAAGGTCATCGACAAGGCGTTGGACATGTACCGGCCCGGGAAGCGCACCCTCACCGACCTCTGCCGCCACTACCAGGTGAAGCTGGACGGCGCGCACACGGCGGACGCTGACGCTCTCGCCGCCTGCCGGGTGGCGTGGCGGCTGGGGCAGAAGTACCCGAAACTCGCCGGCCTGTCCCTCGAGGAGCTCCACGCTCAGCAGATCGACTGGCATGCCGTGTGGGCTGCGGACTTCCAGCAGCACTTGCGTAGCAAGGGCAAGTCGGACGTCATCGACGGCTCGTGGCCGCTGCGCCCGGTCGGGGGTGCGGCATGAAGCCTCCGTTCGTTTCCCGCCGCCGCTACGACGACGACCTCGCCGCCGCCCGGGCCGAGGCGAGCCGACTGCGTGAGCAGCGCGACACCGCGCGCCGCGACGAGGAAACCGCCCGCTTCAACCGGGAGCGGATCCTCCACCAACTCGCCGACGCCAACGAGAAGTACACCGACGTCGCCATCGTCAACGAGATCCTCACCTCCGAACTCACCGCGCTGAAGGAGCAGCTCGCCGCCGGCACGCCGGACGAGTGGCAGACGAAGGCTGCCGCGGAGACGGAGCGCGCCGACCGCCTCCAAGCCGAACTCGACGACGCCCGCCTGCTGGCCTCCCGACTGACCGCAGCGGCGGAGACCCGGCAAAACCTCGACGACGCCGAGCGTCCCGTCGACGCCGCACCGGCCGCCCGCAGGGAAGGCCCGTCGGCTCGGTTGCGGCGGGAGCGGGACCGGGTCCGCAAGCTGGAGCAACGCCTGAGCGACATGCAGATGTCGCATGTCGCGGACACGCGCGAGTTGCACGACCTCCGCCAGGGGGTGCAGAAGTGACCGCCGCCCACGCTGCGCCCGCGGCGTTGGCGTCCATGCTCCTCGCCCTCGGCGTCGGCATGACAATGATCGGCCGCAGCTGGCCGCACCGAGCGAAGCACCGCGGACCCCGCGCCCCGCGCCGGGTCGAGGAGTACGTGCCGGCCGCCGCACTCATCCCCGCCTTCGCTGGCGGCTGGCCGACCCTCGCGTTCGCGCACTGCATCCAATGCCGGACCACCGTCCCGGTCGTCGTCCACAACGGCGCCCACCGATGCGACCACGGCCACACCACCATCACCACCACGGGGAGCACCCTGTGACCACCCTCTTCGACACCACCGAAGTCCCGGCCGTCCAACTCCCCGCCGGAACCACACCCCTCGTCGTCGGCCTCGACATCGCCCTCGTCACCAGCGGCGTCGCCGGACCTGGATGGGCCGACCACTTCCGCACCACCGGACTCGCCGGCGAAGACCGCCTGCAGAACATCCTCGACACCGCCGCCACCTACTACCGCAACGCCGACCTCGTCCTCCTCGAGGGCGCCGCCTACTCGCGGGCCACACAGGTCGGACACGACGAAATGTCCGCCGCCCGCTGGATGATCCGCTGCGACCTCCGCAAGCGACGCATCCCGTTCGCCGTCATCACCCCAGACTCGCGCACCATCTACGCAACCGGCCGCGCCCGTTGGAAAGACGACGACGGCAGGAAACTCACGCCCAAGCAGGTCAAGGGCAAGGTCCGCGACGAAGCGGCACTGCGGTACGACATCACGTTCGACGGCGCCGCACGCTACGACGAAGCCGACGCCTACGTGCTGATGGCCATGGGCATGGACTGGCTCGGCTACCCCCTGGCCGAGGTACCGCCGACCCACTCGCGGGCGCTGAAGGGCGTGCACTGGCCGACACAGACCGTGGCGGTGGCCCGATGAACTGTGCCATTACCGAATGCCCCCGCGCAGCCCACACCCGCGGCTACTGCCGGCCTCACTACCAGCGACTCTGGCGAAGCGGCGACCCCATCACGCCACCCTCTCGCCTCATCGACCACGTCATCGTCGACCGTGCCGTCAACGGACAGTGGACTGGGCGTCTGACCATTGCGGAGAGAGAAGCCGTCGTGCAGCGCCTGGACCGGATGGGCGTCCGCTCGGGGGACATCGCCGCCCGGGTTGGGTTCGTGTCGCGTGACTCTGTGGGTGCGCTTCGTCGGCGGGTCCGCTCCCGGTCGGCGGTGGCCCGATGAGCCGCACCCGGTACACGCCCGACACCATCACCCGCCCCGCCGACTGGCGCGGTAATGCGGCCTGCCGCACCGAAGACCCCGAACTGTTCTTCCCGCAAGGCCTCGACGGCGCCCACAACCTCGTCCAGATCGAAGCAGCGAAGACCGTGTGCCGGCGCTGCCCCGTCCAGGAATCCTGTCTCGCGTTCGCCCTCAACAAGCGCATTGGCGAAGGCGTCTTCGGCGGCCTCACGGAGAAGGAACGCGCAGGTGTCCGCCGCACCGCGCACCGCCACAACGTGTCCCCCCAGGACGTGGCCGGCGAGTTGCAGAACCGGCCGGAACGCACCCTTCAAAGCATTTTCGACGCGAAAACCGTCCCCCTGTACGGCGGCCACCTCGGCTGGACGGGCGGCACGAAGACCGGGTTCGGCGGCCGCTTCTACACGCCGAAGCAGATCGCGTTCGTCGTCGACCGCGGTCGCATGCCGGAGGGCGCGGTGCAGCGGACCTGCACGAGTAGTGAGTGCATGCTGCCCGCGCATCTGTCGGACGTGCGGGAGCGGGGCGGCAACGGGTGCGGCACCCGGCCGGGTTATCAGCGGCATCTGCGGGAGGGCACGGAGATTTGTGGTCCGTGCCGGGAGGAGAACTCGGCTGCGGACCGGCGGTTGCAGCGGACCGGCACGACGAGGGTGTCCGCGTGAGCGCCCGCTGTGCGCACGGGGTCGGTGCCGAGTCCGTGTACCAGGCGGCACGCGCCGCCGTCGACAAAACCACCTGACCAACAGAACAGCCCCGGCCCGTCCGAAGCAGGCCGGGGCTCTCAACCCCAAGGAGTAGCACATGACCATGAGCAGCGAGGACGCCTCCAAGCTCATCTTCGAAGCAATCGCCCACGGCGTCGCCGGTGAAAGCGACGCCGCCATCAACAAGCTGAACACCATCTGCGAGGACGCCGACAGCCTCCTCATGTACGGCGTCTGCTGCGCCCTCGCCGAAACGGGAACCCACATGATCCGCAAAATCTACGGCGACCAGGCGCCCAAAACTCCCGAAGACGGCATGTGGATCATGCAGGAACTCGTGCCCGGCGCTATGGGCGACGACCCGGCGAAGGCGTTCTCCATGCGGTTCCTGATCGCGTGGGCCAACGACGACCGGGACACCACCCAGGCCCTGTTCTCGGCGGCCACGCACGCCAGCAACGAGCAGTACATCGACTCGGTTTGCGCGCTGTTCGCGGACGCCATCGGAATCACGCGCCTCGCGCTCGAGCAGCGCAAGCCCTGACCGCTCTCCTCGGTAGCCGTCCCCCGGCGGCTACCCACTGGGGTGCGGAAGGCCCTTCTCCCAACGCCTCCCGCACCCCCGCCACCCCAGCCCGATCGGAGGACCCGATGCCCGCCCAACAACCCCAACTCGACGGCACCCTCCCCGAACCCGCCACCAACTACCGCAGCTGGTGCGACGACGTCCGCGAAGCCTTCGTCGACGCCGCACGCACTGGCCGCCGCTTCACCACTTACGAGATCGCCCGCGACAACAACCTCCCCGAACCCCCCTGCCCCCGCGCCGACTGGGGCAACTTCACCCAAGCCCTAGTCCGCGACGGACTCCTCGAACACTGCGGCTTCGACCGCAGCAGCCGGCCGACGGGCGAACACTCCGCCGTGTCCGTGTGGCGCGGCACCCGCGCCGCACAAGCCGGGAGG
>LLBZ010001745.1_pt4 | contig 23777 bp, 17 predicted proteins | sample 1489421 | NCBI WGS metagenome assembly LLBZ01 (sample SAMN04092657, study PRJNA295927) | soil metagenome | biome: Soil prokaryotic community; feature: Bulk soil; isolation source: soil from tomato rhizosphere | host: tomato cultivar Moneymaker | place: South Korea | collected 2011-11-01 | reverse complement strand
ACTGGCGAAGCAATCGCTTTAATCGTCATTGGTGTTTATCTCACAAATTTTATTTTCATTGGTGTTCGATGATTATCAATTGTGTTTCCAAATCATGGCGATTTCATACATAAGTGTTTGTTTTACACTTGTAAAAATACAGAATTATATCCAATTATATGATGCTACTGGAAGGGAAATGTTTTTGTCTATTGGTTATTTTGTAAAAAAGCAAGACACTTTTGTACAACTTCATTTAAATGATTGGGCGATCCCTCTTTTTCCCAAGGATGCCCGGCACCAAACACATGGTCAGCTCCATCAATAATTTGTAATTCACTATGAGGGTTCCATAGGTGAAGATGTTCGGCTTCCTCCATTAAAACACTGGTATCTTTATTACCATGAATTATGAGATGTGGTATTTTTAGGTTTGAAACAGCACGTTTGATAGTTAGGCGTTCTTCATTAGCTTTAAAATCTTCGTAAAACTGATAGTAATGTGGCATTTGCTGGTTGGTCCTACCGTTTATAACATGGGTAACACCGGTTTGCTTCCAAGTTTCTAAATCACAAAGTGCCGTCATTCTACTACCAAAATCAGAGACACTTGCTAAACTAATAACGTTTTTTATTCTGCTATCTTCTTCAGCTTTTATAAGGGTAATGCCACCACCTCGGCTGTGACCTAATAATGAAATGTTATCTGTATTTGCTATATTTTGTAGGTCGGGATAATTAAAAACCCAATCAATAACCGTTTCTAAATCGTCTAGCTCCTTTGTGTAGTTGTTGTTTCCAAAGGCTTCTAAATCGGGGAAATCTATAGGTTGTTCAACAGTACCACCATTATGCGAAAAGTTAAACTTTATAAAACAAAATCCAGTTTTAGCAAATTGTTTTGCCATTAAGTTCCATGCGCCCCAATCTTTAAAACCTTTGTAACCATGGCAAAATATTATAATGGGCAGGTTTGTTTTGTTTTCGACATAGGTAACATCAATAACTATGGGTTTTTGGTGTTTTCCATTTATAACAATATGTTCTTGAGATAGCATTTAAACTTCTTTTTCAGTGAAAGGGATATTCGGATTGCAAATTTCTAAAATGAGCTGTTTTAATTCAACCTTAAAATTAGTGATAGTTTCATTAGTAATCAAGAAATCTTTTTTAGCACCATAACCAGATTTGTCCTTTTTAGCAAATTTTAAAAAGCCTGCGTTTAAATTTTTAAAGGAAATAATACCTGCTTCAACAGGGAGTTTAATATCGCCCATAAGATGCATCATATAAGCATACATAAGTATTTGAAAGGGCTTACTGTATTTTTTATAATCCGTTGTGATTTCTTCCCAATTTACAATTTCTACATGGTTTTGTTCCACGCGTCCTGTTTTATAATCAATAATTCTAGTAATGCCATTATGCTGATCAACCCGGTCTACTTTTCCAACCAGTTTTACAGGGAAATCAAGTTCAGGAATAGCAACCATAACTTCATTATCCGCTTCTATAGCACATATTTTTATCTGGCTTCCAGCTTTTAAATCTTGAATTTCCAAATCTAAAAAATTAGATACATAACGTTTTGCTATTTCAAAAACGATGAGGTTTTTCCCTTTGGTAATATCGCCTTCTTTATATTCATTTTTAAAATGAAAGCTTACTTTTTGCTCTATTTGAGATTTTAAATTATTAATTATTTCAGCTGTTATAAATGTGCCGACTAAAGGTTTGTAAAAATCTTCGAGAGTATTGTGCACTACGGTTCCTAAAGTGTTGGCTGCAACGGTTTCTTCAACATCATCGTGTTCTTTTATTTTTAATATTTTCTGATAATAAAAATCAATAGGATTTCTTATATATGATGTTAGCGACGAAGGTGAAAATCCTTTTTCGGCAAGACTAACAATATCGCTTTGAAGGCTTTCATTTTTTTCAATGGTTTGTAACGATGCTTCAATAACAGGTACTTGTGGCGCAACAATTTGATGGGTAATATTATGAACACCCTCTAATTCCAGTTGGGTAATAAATCGGCTTTTTTCACCACCAGTTAACACATCGGCTTCGGTATTATATAAAATGTAAATATTTTTAGCACGTTGCAGAAGTCTGTAAAAGTGATAGGTATAAACCGCATCTTTTTCTTTGTAAGTAGGCAGTTTATTTTCTAGCTTCACATCGTAAGGAATAAACGAATTATTGCTTTTTCCCGAAGGAAGCACGCCTTCATTTACAGAAGAAATTATAACGGTTTCAAAGTCTAAAACACGCGATTCCAGCATTCCCATAATTTGCAAGCCTTGTAAAGGTTCGCCTTGAAAATCTAAAGTTTCAGAACTTAGCAATTCTTTATAGATGCTAAATAGGGTTGAAACATCTTTTATGTGGTGGTATTTGGTGTTTAAACGTGATAACTCATTAAACAATTCATTAAAGCGGAATAAGTACTCTAACGACAACAAATTAGCGGCTTTGTTTCCGTCTAAATAGGTTTTTATACCTAGGATGAGCTGAAAGCAGTTTTGAAGCGCTAAATCGATTGTTTTGCCCCAATTAGAAAATAAGAGCTCAATAATAGTAACTGATTTAGGCGCCATGTCCTTTAGTCGGTCTACAGTTAGGTAAATAATGTTATTAGTATCAATGGTTTCAATTATTCTTGAAGCATAATCGACCTGTTCAACATTAAAAAGTGGTCTTATAAATTGATGTGATATTACATTAATAACATCTTTATAATAAAAGGTATTTGAAGGTGTTTTGTGTATGTGAAAAAGTGTTTCAAACAACCAAGCTAGTGGAATGGACTTTAACGGAAACCCCATGGTTATATTTAATGCATTAATATTTTCAGGGAGTGCATTAAGTACGGGAATTAATAAATTTTCGTCTCCTAAAACAACAGCGGTATTTTGGAGTGTTGTATGTTCTCTTTGTAATTTATTTAATAGCGAACCAATATATTTGGCTTGTCCGATGTTTTTAGGAATGCCAAAAACTGATATGTTTTTTTCTTTTGTATAATTGGTTGTGATCCAATTAAACGAATTGTTTTTAAAATAGTGCCACTTTTGTTTATGCTGCCTTGTAAATAATGCAGCGTCGTGGTTTGTGCTGTTAAAAAAAGTGGTGTCGATATCCCAATAAATCTTTGCTAAATTGTTTTGAAGCAATTTTTGAATAATGGTTTCTTCGCAGGTATTAAGAGCGTTGAAGCCTAAAAACACATGTTGTTTTTTAGGATTGTTTTGAATGTAAGCTTCTAAATTATCAACAGCTTCTCTATAAATCAACCCTTGGTAACCTATTTTTTTGTTTAAAAGTTGTTTGCTAAAATGGGTATAATACGTGTGTAATTTATTCCAAAAGGATAAATATCTTTTAATAAATTCTGTTTGATTTTCCTCAAGCGACCAATGGTGGTTTTCAATTTCTTTTATGGCACTCAAATAATTGAAAATATTTTTTTGAGGAATTAAATACCTATCAATTTCATTGAAATCTTGAAGTAAAATTTGTGCCCATTTAGAAAACACTTCAAAAGTATCGGTTTCTTCTTTTTTTGTTAATTGAGTATAAGTACTATAAAATTCGAAAAGTAATTCGGTGTTTGGAATGGTTTTAAGTTGGGATAACTCTTCAACAAATTCCTCGATACTAATAATTGTGGGTGAAAAAATAGTTTGGTTGCTAACCTTATAAAGTTGATGTTTTAAGAAGAGACCAGCCCTTTTACTTGGTAAAACAAACGTTAGCTCGGAAAGATTTGAGTTGTTGTTTTGTAAATCTTTTAGAACATCAAAAATAAAAGTTGTCATTGCATAAAAATAAAAAACGCTTCGGATATCCGAAGCGTTTTAAGCTTATTTATTTTATACTACTAAAAGTAAATTATTTAGCTAAGTTAATTTCAACACGTCTGTTGTTAGCTCTACCTGCAGCTGTAGTGTTTTTGTCAATTGGTTTAGACTCACCATAACCTTTAGAAGAAAGTCTAAATTCATCAATACCGTTTTTCACTAAGTAATCTTTAACCGCAAGTGCTCTAGCATCAGATAAATCTTGATTTAATTTATCGCTACCAACACTATCAGTATGACCCTCTACAGTAAATTTAGAGTTAGGGTATTCGTTAAGGATTTTAATGATATCAGCTAATACAGTCTCAGATTGAGATTTGATAGAAGATTTACCTGTATCAAATAAAATCGTTTTAGCGTAAGCATTTAAAGTTTTTTGAACTTCTTCTGAAACTTCAGGACAACCATTGTTTGCAACAGTACCTTTTACAGATGGACATTTATCATCTTTATCTAATACACCATCACCATCAGTATCTGGCCAAGGACATCCTTGGTTTGCAGCAGGACCAGCAACAGTAGGACATTTATCATCAGCGTCAGTTACACCGTCACCGTCACCATCAGGACAACCAGATAAAGCTTTTAAACCAGCAACAGTAGGACATTTGTCATCTTTATCAGCAATACCATCACCGTCAGAATCAGGACATCCGTTAAGTTCAGCAGTACCAGCTTCGTTAGGACAAGAATCTTTGCTATCTTCAATACCATCACCATCAGTATCAGGACATCCGTTAAATGCAGCAATACCAGCTACGTCTGGACAAGCATCATCTTTGTCAAAAATACCATCACCATCAGTATCAGTACCACCAAATTTAATAGAGATACCAGCAGTATGTTGGAAATGAGTGTTTAAATAATCTTCAAAAGCATGTTTGTAAGCAGTTTGTAATGTTAAACCAACATTATCACTAAACCAAACGTTTAAACCTATAGTTCCGTTTAAAGTTCCAGCACCAATTTCGTCAACCCAAGTGTAACCACCACCAACACCTACATAAGGATCAAGAGTTGTTCCTTCTAAGAAGTTATACTTAATAGTACCATCTACACCGTAGTATGACCAATCATCTACTTCGTTTGTTTGATCTGGATTCGAGCTAATATCACCCCATTTTTCTATTTTATTCAAAGAACCTCCAATACCGAAAGAGAAACCATCTCCTACATATTTAGATACAGAGATAGTTGATAATGATGGTAAAATATTCCAATGATCAGTTACATTGAATAATTCGTCACCAAAAGTTTCACTAAAAAGGCCTCCATCTCCACTAGGGTAAGCGTCTACAGCATTTGCCCCAATAGTAATTTGCCAAGGATTGTTTTTGTCTTGCGCATTAGCGTTGCTATAACCAAGTATAAGCAACATTGCGAACAATAATCTGCTAAGATTTTTCATATTCAAAAGTTTAATTTTTAAGTGTTAATTGTAAACAAAAGTAAGTTGTTAAATTTTATTAACAAAGACAAATATATAAAAAAATTGAAGATTTTGCTTATTTACCAATAGTTCTGAACGAATTTATATAATATTCAATGCTTTTCCAACAGTTGAAAATGCAAGAATAGCCTTATCCAAATGCTGTTTAGTGTGTGCTGCCGATAGCTGAACGCGAATTCTTGCTTTTTCTTTTGGCACTACAGGAAAAAAGAATCCTATAACATAAATACCTTCTTTTAAAAGCATGTTTGCCATGGTTTGCGATAATTTAGCATCATAAAGCATCACAGGAACAATAGCCGAATCGCCATCAACAATGTCGAAACCAGCTTTTTTAATCCCTTTTTTAAAATAATTGGTGTTCCATTCTAAAGTGTCGCGCAATTTGGTATCGTTTGCCAACATATCAAATACTTTTATCGATGCGCCTACAATGGCAGGAGCTAACGAGTTTGAAAACAAATAAGGTCTGGAACGCTGACGAAGCATGTCTATAATTTCCTTTTTACCAGTTGTATAACCGCCCATGGCACCGCCTAAAGCCTTTCCTAAAGTGCCTGTTATAATGTCAATTCTATTTAAAACGCCTTTTTCTTCAAGAGTGCCGCGACCTGTTTTACCAATAAATCCAGCGGCATGGCATTCGTCTACCATTACCAACGCATCATATTTATCGGCTAAATCACAGATTTTATCAAGTGGAGCTACTATACCATCCATAGAAAACACACCATCGGTTACTATTATTTTAAATCGCGCACCATTACTATTTGCTTCAATAAGCTGATTTTCTAAATCTTGCATATTACTGTTCTCGTAGCGGTATCTGGCAGCTTTACACAAACGAACACCATCAATAATAGAAGCATGGTTTAAAGCATCTGAAATAATAGCATCTTCCGCACCCAATAATGGTTCAAAAACACCAGCATTGGCATCAAAAGCAGCGGCATATAAAATGGTGTCTTCGGTTTGATAAAAATCAGCAATTTTTTGTTCAAGTTGCTTATGTATATCTTGTGTGCCACATATAAAACGAACAGAGCTCATACCGAAACCATGCGTATCCATAGTGTCTTTAGCCGCTTGAATGACATCTGGATGCGACGATAAACCTAAGTAATTATTGGCACAAAAATTTAAAACTGTTTCTCCGGTATTTAAAGTTATTTCGGCGCCTTGTGCAGAGGTAATAATGCGTTCTTCTTTATAAAGTCCATTATCTTTTATGTCTTGAAGCTCTAATTGTAGATAATTTTTTAGTTTTCCATACATAATTTTGTGTTTTTAGCAAAGTTATACTTCTTTTACTGAAAAATCATCATTTAAATATACAAGAATCCTCTTTTTAACAATTATTTTCATGTCTTGCAATACATCTTGATACGATTGCAATTGCTGTACGTGTTTTTTGTCTTCAACCCCAGTTTTGTAATCAATAATTACCGCTTCATTTTCAGCATTTATGACGACTCTATCAGGTCTTAAAATAATGCCTTCCTTGGTAATAATGTCCCGTTCGTTATAGATGGTATTATTCGAGTTATAATAAGCCTCAAGTTTTGGATGATTCACTATTTGAATCATCAAATTTTTTAATCTTTCAGCTTGAATGGTATTAATAATAGCTGTGTTTATATAATCGGTTATTACAACATCAAGATCATCCTTCGTTTTAATTTTAGACATGATATTATGAACAAGGTTTCCTTTTTCTATGGCTTCTTCTTGAGTCGTGTCCCAAAGCATACCCGATTTTGTAACCACTTTTATGTTGTGCATTTCTTTTGAAGTAGAAATAAATTCTTCTTGAAAAGTTGTATTTATTGAAGATACTTTGGGTTTTGAAGTCTTTTCGCTAGTTCCAAAAGTGTAAGTTGTTTGTGAATCGTTCCAAATATCTAAATGCTGCAAGTAATTAATAAATAATCCCGAATATTTTTTATTGTTTATATCTCCTTTAGCAGAAATATCTTTGGTTGATATGATATATAATTGCTCAACCGCACGCGTTAGCGTTACATATAAGAGATTGATATTGTCAAGCTCTTGTTCAGATTTATGATTGTTGAAAATCTCCAATCCAGCATCGCCAAAATTCTCGAAATCTTTATTAAAATTTAATAGGGTATGCGAAAAGCCATTGTAAACTTCTTTGTTTATAGGGAACCACTCTTTAGGTTCTAGTTCTCTGTAAACATCCAAATCGGCATATGGGAAAATAACCACAGGAAACTCCAAGCCTTTCGATTTGTGGATGGTCATTATTTGTACCGCATTTTGACCTTTAGGTGATACAATACTTAAACTGTCTTTTTTCTTGTTGAAATAATCTAAAAATGCCGAAATATCCGAGCCTTTTTTCTGTGAAAAATCCAAAACAATGTCTAAATAAAACTGAATATATGCGTTGGAAGTTTTAACCAAATGAAAGCTTCTAATGATGGTTTCAGCGGCATCATAAAGTGGAAGCTGCAATAAATTATGGTTGCTTACAAATACATTATATACTTCGAAACTTTTAAAGAGTTGGGTTAAGGTCAATGGTAAATGGCTGCTAAAAAAATCATGCTTGACTTCAATATCAAATAAGCTTGTTAAATAATTTAAAACAGCAATTTTTAGTTCGTTGTTTTTAGGTTGCACTAAAAGTCCAAATAGGTTGTTTACAAACTGTACTTCGGGTGCATTATTAATTAATAAGGTTTCAGAAGACACGATAGGAATGTGGTGTTGGCTTAAATAATTTGCCACTGCAACGCCTTCTTTTTTCTTTCTTACCAAAACGCAAACATCTTCAAGCTTAAATCCATTTTTCTGGCAATTTTGAATGGTTCTTAAAACGTTTTCAGAAAAAAGTTCATCTCTATCGTCTTCTTTTTCAATGTCTAAAAATGATAATTCAACATAACCGTTTTGATGTTTACTAATATTTTGATGTGCATTTTCATAAAGGGTTTCATAGGCCGCATTGCTAAAAATATGTGTTGCCAAATAGCTAAAAAACCCGTTATTGAACGTAACAATTTCTTTAAAACTCCTGAAATTTGTTGGTAGGTTTTTTAACTTTTTTTCTATATAAAACGGGTTGTCATTATGAAATAGCCCAATAAATTGTTCCGCTTTTCCACCACGCCATCGATAAATGGCCTGTTTGGCATCACCTACTAATAGGGCGGTTCCTTTACCCGCAGAAAGGGCATTGCCTAATAGCGGAATTAAATTTTGCCATTGCATAACCGATGTGTCTTGAAATTCATCAATAAAATAATGATTGAATTTTTCGCCAATACGCTCGTAAATAAAGGGTGTGGGTTGGTTGCTTATTTCCTTACTAATAATGGTATTGAATTCTGAAATGAGCATTTTGTTTTGGTCGGCTTTTAATACTTTTAACTCATTATTAATAGCATTTAAAACCGATAAAGGTGTGATATTTTTATAAAAAGCCCTTAGGAATTTAAGATGAAAAACGGCTTGTTTACTGAAATTAAATGCAGAAGCTATTTGTGGCTGTATCTGTTCTATGGTTGAAGCGACATCGCTAGTCACCCGTTTTGGGTAGAGTGTTTGGGTTTCAATAGCTTCTTGCCATTTGTTTCCATATGCAACATCAAAATCTTTTTCTGCTAATTTTTTAAAGTGTTTAGGCAAATAGCCTCCAGAGAAATCGTTGTGTTCCAATCCGCATTCTTCCATTAAAGTCAAAACGCCTTGTGCCGCTTCAACAATAGCGGTTTCTGTTGTTTTTATTTCAGCAGTCAGTTGTTTTTTTAAAGCTACAAAATCGGTTAAGGTTTTGTTTTTTAAGGTTTCAATAAAAGGAATATCGTTTTCATTAACCAGCAGTTTTGCTATTTTATTAAAATCGTATGACACATCCCAACTTTTGTCGTCGTCGGCTTTTTCAATGGCAAAATCAACCAATACATTTGTAAGTAGTTTATCGGTTCCCGCTTTTGAAATTAGGCTGTCAACAGCTTCATTTAGTAAAGCCTCTTGGTCTAATTCAACTTCAAAATTTAGAGGAAGTTTTAAATCGTAAGCAAAAGTTCGTATGAGTCTATGCGTAAAACCGTCAATAGTCGAAATATCAAACGCTGCATAGTTATGGATAATGGTATTTAATAGGTTTTTGGATTTTAAGTTAAGTGTATCTGGAGTCATTTGCAATTCATCACAAATAACCTCAAACATACTGTTGGGTTTTTCTAAAATTTCAGGAGAAGAAAACGTTTTAAGCACTTCAATAATACGTTCTTTCATTTCGGCAACCGCCTTATTGGTAAAGGTAATGGCTAAAATGCGTTTAAACTGATCGGGGTTATGGGATTGAAATAAAATTTTTAAATATTCTTTAACCAACGTAAAGGTTTTACCGCTACCTGCTGAGGCGTTATATATTGTAAATGGTTGGTTTTGTGGCATGAATTTTAAATTTTGCATACAAGATAAAAACTATCAATCACTTGATAACAATTAATTATTTTTAATTGATGCGTTTTATCCGTAAATTTGGAAAAGAAAATAAATACTAATAAATTAAAACAAAAAATTATGGCTTTCGAATTACCGGAATTAGGATATGCTTATGATGCTTTAGAGCCTCATATAGACGCTCGTACTATGGAGATACACCACTCAAAACATCACCAAGGATATACAACCAATTTAAATAATGCTATTGCAGGAACCGATTTAGATGGGAAATCTATTGAAGATATACTTGCTAATCTTGATATGAACAATGCAGCAGTAAGAAATAATGGCGGTGGATTTTACAACCACTCATTATTTTGGAATGTTATGAATCCAAAAGGAAAAGGAGATTTATCTGGCGAATTAAAAAATGCTATCGAAGATGCTTATGGCTCTGTAGATGCTTTTAAAGATGCTTTTTCAAAAGCGGCAGCTACACGTTTTGGTTCAGGATGGGCTTGGTTATGTGTACAAAAAGGAGGTAAAGTAGAAGTTTGCTCTTCTCCAAACCAAGATAACCCATTAATGCCAGGAGTTGGTTGTGGCGGAACCCCTATTTTAGGGATTGACGTTTGGGAACATGCTTATTACTTAAACTACCAAAACCGTCGTCCAGATTATATCAATGCATTTTTTAATGTCATTAATTGGAATGAAGTTGAAAAACGTTACGCAGAAGCGAAATAACTAGGTTAAAAAACTTTTAATATAAATCGTCTGGAATTTTTTCTGGACGATTTTTTTTATGCCAAAGTTTAGCAAAGTTTATAAAATGAAAAAGGTGAACATGTGTTCACCTTTTTCTCCCAAATCTACCATAAACTTAACCTACTTATGTTATGGTGAGCCAAATATATATTAGCTTCAACATTGCGAAAAATATTTTAGTCAAACAGCCTATATATTGGCTTAAGCGATTTTTTGTTAATTATACAAACATTTAGCAGGAAACTAAATTGCATAAAAAAAGGCGAACGAGTGTTCACCTTTTTTTGCCCCAAATCTACCATGAACTTAACCTACTTATGTTATGGTGACGCTAATTTATAGGTATTTTGGAGAACCGTATTATTTATTAGATAAACGGCGTTTTTTTTAGATTAAATGTATTTTCCCTGATATAGGTGTCTATAAATTGATTACAAAACAAATTAGAGACTGTTTAAATTTTGTTTTTGGAATATTTTATAGGGTATTTTTTTGTTAGGCGAAGCTATTTTTCGGTTCATAGCTATGGCTATGAACCGAAAAATAGCTAATATATGGCGGAAAAAGGCATATAAAAGAGCCAAAGGATAAAACTTAAACAGTCTCTTAATAAGCACGTTCTTTATTGCCTTCGTAAAAATTAATAAAAGCACGGTTTACAACTCTATTACCACCAACGGTTGGATAGTTTCCTGTAAAATACCAATCGCCCAAATGTTCTGGACATGCTTTATGTAAATTTTCAACTGATTGGAAAATAATTTTGACTTCGGCTTTTATGCTTTCATCGCTTAAAAGTTCTGCTATTTTATCAGAGATTTGTTCATCTGTAAAAGGATCATAAATCTCTTTCACAAAATTCTGTACATAAACATCTTCTAACTCCGTTTGATCTATACATTTATTATAAACTTCTTCTACAATATGATACTTATTGGTTTCTTTTAATAGTTCCAATGCAGCTCTAAAAGCCACTAAGCTTTCCAGATTGGCCATATCAATACCATAACAATCAGGATAGCGTATTTGAGGTGCCGACGAAACCACGACAATCTTCTTCGGGTTTAAACGATCGAGCATTTTTAAAATACTCTTCTTTAATGTGGTACCTCTTACAATACTATCATCAATAATCACTAAATTGTCGTTTGGTTTAATAACGCCATAGGTAACATCATAAACGTGCGCTACCAAATCGTCTCTACTACTATCTTCGGTTATAAATGTTCTTAGCTTGACGTCTTTAATGGCAATTTTCTCTACGCGAATGCGCTCTGATAGCACTTCGGTAACTTTATCTGCAGAAATAGAACGTTGCCCCGTTAAAATAGCAGCCGTTTTCTTTTTGTTTAAAGCAGCTTCGGCAGTTTCTATCATTCCAAAAAACGAGGTTTCAGCCGTATTCGGAATATAAGAAAACACCGTGTTTTTTGTGTCATTATCAATGGCATCCAAAACCTTAGGCATTAATAATTTACCTAGCATCTTACGTTCTTGATAAATTTCGGCATCACTTCCTCTAGAGAAATAAATACGCTCAAACGAACATGCTTTGCGCTCTAAAGGCTCTAATATTTTTTTAATAACTACTTTACCAGATTTTTTAGTAATAATAGCATGCCCTGGTTCTAATTCTTTTACGTCTTCAAATTTCACATTGAATACGGTTTGAATAACTGGACGTTCGGATGCAATGACAACAATTTCATCATCTTGATAATAGTATGTTGGTCTTATTCCTGCCGGATCCCTTAATACAAACGAATCACCATGACCAATGAGTCCTGCCATGGCATAACCGCCATCCCAATTTTTAGCCGCTTTTCTTAAAATTTTTGCTACGTTTAATCGTTCGGCTATTAATGGAGAAGCATCCATTTTACTAAAACCTTCTTTTTTTACGTCTTTATAAATTTTACTTACGGCATCATCCAAAAAATGACCGATTTTTTCCATAATAGTAATGGTATCGGTATATTCTTTGGGATGTTGCCCTAAACGAATAAGATTGCTAAATAGTTCTTTAACATTGGTCATGTTAAAGTTGCCCGCCATAATTAAATTTCGGTGCATCCAATTGTTTTGTCTTAAAAACGGGTGCACACTTTCAACGCTGTTTTTTCCGAAAGTACCATAGCGAACATGCCCTAAAAACACCTCGCCTATATAAGGTATGTGCTTTTTTTGTAGAGCTACATCATCCGTATATTCAGGATGTGCCAAGAATTCTTTATTAACGCGTTCGTTAATTTGAGCAAATATATCTTGAATGGGTTGTTGTGCTATAGAACGTACACGACTAATATAGCGCTCTCCTGGTTTTGTGTTTAATTTAATGCTTGCAAAACCTGCACCGTCTTGCCCACGGTTATGCTGTTTTTCCATCATGAGGTACATTTTATTTACCCCATAAAAAGCACTTCCATATTTTTCTTTATAAAATTCTAACGGTTTTAAAAGTCTTAAAACGGCTATGCCACATTCGTGTTTTATTGAATCACTCATTTTTAAAGATTTTCGCTTTACTCATTAATTTTATTTCATGTCGTTGAATTCGTGAATCCTTGACTTCGCTGAAATGAATAATTATTATTTAAATTAAAAACGCGCTCTATTTTGAGCGCGTTGGTTTATGCTAATTTTATATTGAATTGTGTTAATTGCTTAAATTGTAACAATCGTTTATGTATTTCTTCGCTTTTTAAATTTTTCATACGTTCGGTTCCAAATTTTTCAACACAAAACGATGCTAGTGTCGATCCAAAAATCACAGCATTCTTCATGTTCTCAAAGGACGTATCTCCTGTTTTGGCAATATAGCCTGCAAATCCTCCCGCAAAGGTATCACCTGCTCCTGTTGGGTCAAATACTTCTTCTAAAGGCAAAGCCGGAGCGTAAAACACCTCATCATTATGAAACAATAATGCACCATGCTCGCCTTTTTTAATCACTACATATTTAGGTCCCATGGCATGAATTTTTCTGGCAGCCACTACCAAAGAGTACTCTCCGGTAAGTTGCCTGGCTTCTTCATCGTTTATAGTAATAACATCTACACGTTTCATAACGTTATGTAAATCATCAAGGGCACTATCCATCCAAAAATTCATAGTATCTAAAATAACCAATTTTGGTTTATTAACCATTTGGTCTAATACACTCAATTGGACGATAGGATGCAAATTTCCTAACATCACAATTTCTGCATCACGATAATTTTCAGGAACTACGGGGTTAAAATCGGCAAGGGTGTTTAGTTCGGTAACCAATGTATCTCTAGAATTCATATCATTATGGTAACGACCACTCCAAAAGAATGTTTTTCCTTCTTTAACAATTTCGATACCCGAAATATCAATGTTTTTATTTGATAAAAGATCTAAATATTTTTGAGGAAAATCGCCCCCCACAATAGAGACTGCAGCAGCATCAATATTAAAATGTGAAGCAGCTAAACCAATAAATGTTGCAGCACCACCAAGAATTTTATCGGTTTTACCGAAAGGCGTTTCTATAGCATCAAAAGCTACGGTGCCAACAATTACTAATTTGCTCATAAAAGCGTGTGATAATTTTGTGCAAATATAAGCCTTTTAAATACTAAGGCAAGAATATTTTTTGTGAATAGTATCGTTTTAAACAGCTACAAGAAAATCTGTTATTTTCGTCCAAAATCGGCAGGAATTTCGCCCCAAGCTTTGGTTTCCCATTTTACTATAACGGTGGTATAGGTATTTGTTTTCAGCCAATTTTCAGCTCTGTCAACCAATTCAAAAAGGGTTTTGTTTTTCTCGTTTCGTTCTAACTTGGTATTGCAGCGTTTCTTTTTCACCCAACTTATGGCGGTTTTACTATCAGTATATAAAATACGGTCACTATTGTTTTTTTTAAGCAATGCCAAACCATGCACAATGGCTAAGAACTCCCCTATATTATTGGTACCCTCTTCAAAAGGACCTTGAATAAAAAGTTGCTTTTTGCTTTTGGTTTCTACACCTCGGTATTCCATAATACCCGGGTTTCCACTGGAAGCTGCATCAACTGAAATGGAATTGTAATTAGGTAACCCTATTTTTTTTAGCTGTTCTACGGATAATTCACTTTTAAAACCGGCTTTTTTTCCAACATAGTTAAAATAATTACCTTTTAGAGCTTCTTTAGCAGCATCAAAACTTTCAAACGATTTATATTGTGCACCTTCAAAATTGGTTATTTGTGCTTTGCAATCATTCCACGTTTCAAAAACCCCTGTTTTGTGGCCTTTCCAAACGGTATAATATTTTTTCTTTTTCTTACTCATTTTTGTCATTCCCTCGAAGGAGGGAATCTTATGAATTTAAGTTTTAAAGTTTTTCTAACAGCAGCTTTTCAACAACTTTCGGAAAATGGGCCATTTCCAATTCGTGAATTTTAGCTGCAACATCTTCAGCTGTATCGGCATCACTCACCATACATTTTGCCTGAAAAATAATGGCGCCTTCATCGTAATGTTCGTTTGCAAAATGAATGGTTATACCCGTTTCAACCTCTTTATTTGCAACAATAGCTTCATGTACATATCTACCGTACATACCTTTACCCCCATATTTAGGCAATAACGCTGGGTGAACATTAATAACTTTATTTGGGAATTCATTTAGAATAAACTCAGGAAATTTCCATAAAAAACCAGCCAAAACAATTAAATCGGGCTTTGAAGCTTTTAAAATGTTAAGCACATCATTGGTTTCTGTAAAAGCTATTTTATTAAACGATAACGCGCTAACCTTTAAGTTTTTGCATCGGTCTAAAACTTTGGCATGAGGATTATTTGTAAGCACTAAAACAACAGACGCATGTTCGCTGTTGTGAAAAAATTTAATTATATTTTCAGCATTGGTTCCAGATCCGGAAGCAAAAATTACTATACGTTTCATCTGTTTATACTTATTTGTTTTTTAATTGTCAGATGGAACACCCTGAATAATCATCCTCGTGTTTGTGAATGCCATTCCCATGGGTGTTTCATCAGCTTATTTTTTATTTTTAAACTAGTGTCAGATGCCTTTCGTAATAAAATTCATAGAATAACTCATAAAATTTTCAAACTCATTTCATTTTACAGACAAAATGCTTCATTATTTCGAACAAAAAAAAGAATAATTATTAACAATTAAGAGTTAAATTTGAAATACTTAAAACTAATTTTAGTAAATTACCAATACATTTTTAACAGAATAGCAAATTATAAAATAAAGTTTTTTATTTTTGCGACTTAATTAAAACTTAAAATTAAACATTATGTCAGACATTGCATCAAGAGTAAAAGCGATTATCGTAGACAAATTAGGAGTTGATGAGAACGAAGTTGTAACTGAAGCAAGCTTCACAAACGATTTAGGAGCAGACTCTTTAGACACTGTAGAATTAATAATGGAATTCGAAAAAGAGTTCGATATTCAAATTCCAGATGATCAAGCTGAAAATATTGCAACAGTTGGTCAAGCTATCTCTTATATAGAAGCTGCAAAATAAGCAAAAACATTTATGGAATTAAAACGAGTTGTAGTCACGGGTCTAGGGGCTTTAACACCTATTGGCAATACCAAAGACGAATATTGGGAAGGCTTAATTAGTGGTCAAAGTGGTGCTGCGCCTATAACATATTTTGATACCGAAAAGTTTAAAACCAAATTTGCTTGCGAATTAAAAAACTTTAATGCTACCGATTTTATTGACAGAAAGCTTGCCAGTAGAATGGATAAATTTACACAGTATGCCATGGTAGCAGCCGATGAGGCTATTGCCGATGCTAAGTTAGATTTAGATGCCGTAAATAAATTACGGGTAGGTGTTATATGGGGTGCAGGTATTGGAGGTTTAGAAACTTTTCAGGAAGAAGTTTTGAACTTTGCTAAAGGTGACGGAACACCAAGATTTAATCCGTTCTTTATTCCTAAAATGATTGCAGACATTGCGCCAGGAAACATATCCATTAAATATGGATTTATGGGGCCAAATTACACAACGGTTTCTGCTTGTGCTTCTTCAGCAAACGCTATGTTTGATGCATTAAACTCAATTCGTTTAGGGCATTGTGATATAGTTGTTACAGGTGGAAGCGAAGCAGCAGTTACTATTGCTGGAATGGGTGGTTTTAATGCCATGCATGCCCTTTCAACTAGAAACGAAAGTCCAGAAACAGCATCGAGACCTTTTGATGCTACTAGAGATGGCTTTGTACTTGGCGAAGGCGCAGGTGCACTTATTTTAGAAGAATATGAGCATGCAAAGGCAAGGGGAGCAAAAATTTATGCTGAGTTTGTTGGCGGAGGTTTATCGTCTGATGCTTACCACATGACAGCACCACATCCAGAAGGAAGAGGTGTTGTTGCCGTAATGAAAAATTGTTTAGAAAATGCAGGCCTAAAACCGGAAGATGTAGACCATATTAATACTCATGGAACTTCTACACCATTAGGCGATGTTGCAGAATTAAAAGCAATTTCAGAAATATTCGGTAGTCATGCTAAGCATATAAATATTAATTCAACAAAATCAATGACTGGACACTTATTGGGTGCTGCAGGAGCTATCGAAGCTATTTCGGCTATATTGGCTATGGAACATGGTATTATTCCGCCAACTATTAACCACACTACGGTAGATGAAAATATTGATCCAGAACTAAATTTAACTTTAAACAAAGCCCAAAAACGCAATATTAAAGTAGCAATGAGTAATACATTTGGATTTGGCGGACATAACGCTTGTGTATTATTTAAAAAATTAGACTGAATCCCGAATGAAAAACATTCGTAACATATTAAATTCCCGTTTTAAACGCAACGGGAATTTTTTTATGGAATTAACCAAAATTCTCGGGTTTAAGCCAAAAGATATTAAGTTCTATAAAAAGGCATTTACACACCGATCTATGAACATAAAAGATAGCAAAGGAAACGCTATTAATTATGAACGATTGGAATTTTTAGGTGATGCTATGCTAAGTGCTGTTATTGCATCCCATTTATATCTTGAAGTACCTGCAGGTGATGAAGGCTATCTAACCAAAATGCGATCTAAAGTAGTAAGTAGAGAGCATTTAAATGAACTTGGAAAGGAACTAAACTTAATTGGTTTAGTGGAAAGTAAGATCCCTCCCGGTCAATTTGGAGATAATATACACGGTAATTTATTTGAAGCCTTAGTTGGTGCTATTTTTTTAGATAAAGGCTATAAATATTGTGAAAAATTCATTTATAAACGTGTTATAACCCCTTATGTTGATATAGAAACCTTAGAAGGCAAAGTAATAAGTTATAAAAGTTTACTTATAGAATGGTGCCAAAAAGAAAAAAGAACATTTGGTTATAATGTTTATGAAGATACCGGCAATGACGAGGTTAGGCACTTTTCGGTTAAACTATCCATAGACAACAAAGTTGTTGCCAAGGCAAGAGCTACTTCTAAAAAAAAGGCTGAAGAAAAAGCTTCAAAACGTGCTTTTTTTGTATTTCAAAACAAAATGTCTAAAATGATTTAGACTATTTCAAATAAAGTAATTAACTATAACGTTTTAGTTGTTTTACTTGTTAAGATTCGCCTAACTTTTATATATAGAATGGTTTTAAATACTATATTTACAACGTTTAATGTAAGTTATGGCAGTACACAAACTTATTCTTGATGATATTTTTGAACAGGTAGATTGCACTTTAATAGCAATTTATTGTACCATTGAAGATTATCGTTTAGCATATCTTCTAAATAAACATTTGAGTACCAATCTTACTCGAAGAACATCAAATTTAGACTTTAGTTTTAATAATGCCACTTATTCAATTTTTGAATGGGAAGATGCTAAGCAGCTTACAACATGGAGTTTGGTGTCTAATATTTATAAAACAGAAATTTATAAAAAAGACAATGTCAATTCATTATTTAATACAGAAGAAAAAGTAACACAAACACTATATTTAGTACCAGAATATAAGGCTGTTAATTATTTTTTAAAAATAGATAACCAATTTAATTTAAGTAAAGAAAAAAGTATTTTAAATAAAATATTAAAAATACAACAAGTAGTAACAGCCTTTAGTATTGATATTAACCAATTAAAATCAAAAGACAATTTAATTTTTAGCTAATGCCATTAAGAAAAAAAACCAAGATAGTTGCCACATTAGGTCCAGCTACAAGCACTAAAGAAGTATTAAAAGGAATGCTTGAAGAAGGCGCAAATGTATTTAGAATTAACTTTTCCCATGCCGATTATAAAGATGTAGCAGAACGTATACAAATGATACGGGAACTAAATGATGAGTTCGGTTTTAATGCTGCCATATTAGCCGATTTACAAGGTCCTAAGCTTCGAGTAGGAGTTATGAAAGAAGAAGTGGTAGTAAATCCAGGAGACGAAATAATATTTGCAACGGGCGAACGATTTGAAGGCACAAAGGAACGTGTGTATATGACTTACGATAGGTTTCCGCAAGATGCAAAACCAGGTGAACGCATCCTTTTAGATGACGGTAAATTAATTTTTGAAGTCGTTTCAACCGATGGTGAATCAGAAGTAAAAGCAAAAGTGATTCAAGGTGGGCCATTAAAATCTAAAAAAGGGGTAAACTTACCAAACACCAATATATCACAACCTGCTTTAACCGAAAAAGACATTGAAGATGCTTTATTTGCTATAAGTCAAAATGTAGATTGGATGGCCTTGTCATTTGTGCGTCATGCAGAAGATTTAATGCAACTGCGTGATTTAATAGAAAAGCACAGCGAACATAAAATCCCGATTATAGCAAAAATTGAAAAACCAGAAGCCGTAACAAATATTGATGCCATTGTAGCGCATTGTGATGGTTTAATGGTAGCTCGTGGTGATCTAGGTGTAGAAGTTCCTGCAGAAGAAGTACCACTTATTCAAAAACAATTAGTATTAAGAGCTAAAAAAGCTAGAATACCAGTAATTATAGCAACCCAAATGATGGAAACTATGATTACTAGTTTAACACCAACACGTGCCGAAGTAAACGATGTCGCAAACTCTGTTATGGATGGAGCCGATGCGGTAATGCTTTCTGGAGAAACATCGGTTGGTAGTTACCCTGTTCAAGTTATTAGGCAAATGGCAAACATTTTAAGAAATGTTGAAGATTCACCATTAATTAAAGTGCCACAGTTGCCACCACATATTCGTACAAACCGATATATCACAAAGTCTATTTGTTATCATGCTGCTATTATGGCAAATGAAATTGATGCAAAGGCTATTTCAACATTAACTAATAGTGGATATACTGCATTTCAAATTTCGGCTTGGAGACCATCATGCCATATATTAGTGTTTACATCAAACAAACGTATTTTAACGCAATTAAGTTTGCTTTGGGGAGTTAGGGCTTTTTATTACGATAAATTTGTTTCTACCGATGAAACTGTAGGCGATATAAATAGAATTGCTAGAGCGAACAATTATGTACAAAAAGGTGATATGGTAATTAGTTTAGCTTCCATGCCAATTGCAGAAAAAGGTATGGTAAACACCCTGCGTGTAAGAGAGATTTCTCAATAGGATTTAAGTTGCTTTTGCATAAGCAATAGCGCTATATAATAGAACTAAGTCAATTTGACTTCGTTCGGACATATAAAGATATCTTAATGCCCGTTTAGCAATAGACGGGCTTTTGTTATTAGGGTTTTTTTAATTGCAAACACTAAGTATTAATAAAAGCAAGTCCATCGCTAATTTGAACACGCTATTCTATATTAAATTTTGATTCTAAAACAGTTTTAGAACTGCCACCAACATACACTTTAAATTCACCTGGTTCTAGAATGAATTCGCCATCATTGTTATAAAATCCTAATTCTTTCTCTGTTAAACTAAACTTAATGGTTTTTTGATGATTTGGTTTCAATTCAACCATTTTAAAGCCCTTTAACTCTTTTACGGGCCTTGTTACGCTTGCAAATAAATCTTGAATATATAGTTGGGCGACTTCTTTTCCTGTTATGTTTCCAGTGTTTTTTACATCTACTGAAACTTCTATCGTTTCGTTTGCAACTTTTTTAACAATCATATTGTTATACGAAAAAGTAGTATAACTTAAACCATGACCAAATGGGTATAATGGGTCGTTACTTTCATCTATATAATGCGACCAAAAGACTTCGTTTGGAGCCGGAATAACAGGTCTTCCAGTATTTTTATAATTGTAATAAATGGGCACTTGACCAACATTTCTAGGAAACGACATAGGCAGTTTTCCGCTTGGGTTATAATCGCCATATAAAACTTGTGCAACAGCATTTCCACTTTGTGTTCCCAAATGCCAAGCTTCTACAATAGCGGGTATGTGTTTATCTGCCCAAGTAATAGTTAAAGGTCTTCCATTGTTTAAGACCAAAACAATGTTTTTATTAACCTTATATACGGCTTCCAAAAGCTCTTGTTGTACCCCAGGCAAATTTAAATCGGTTCTACTTCTGGCTTCACCACTTTGAAACCCATGTTCACCCAAAACCATCACAACAACATCTGCTCTTTTAGCGGTTTCAATAGCCTCAGGAAATCCACTTTTATCTTGAGTATTAATATTTAATTCTATGGCAAATTCGGTTTTCCCTATAACTAAATCAGCACCTTTGGCATAGGTTAATTTGTTGCCTGTATATTTTTGTAAGCCTTCTAAAACAGACACAGCTGTGTTATCTTCCGCAGCAATGCGCCAACTACCTAGCGGACTGGTTTTATCGGCAGCTAAAGCGCCTATTAAAGCAATATGTTGTCCTTCTTTTTTAAGAGGAAGTATTTGATTTTCATTTTTAAGCAATACGATAGATTTTTTAGCCACATCTAGCACGGCATCATGAATGTCTTGGCTTCCGGTCACTTCTTTTTCGTATGCTTCGTTGCAATATTTATAAGGATCGTCAAAAAGCCCCAATTCAAATTTTACTTTTAAAATACGTGTTACAGCGTCGTCTATAAGTGATTCTTTAACTTTTCCTTCCCTAACTAAATTTGCTAATTCATCCACATACGCATAGGACTCCATATCCATATCTGAACCAGCAATTACAGAAAGTTCGGAGGCATGTTTTTTGTCTTTTGCATAGCCATGAGCAATCATTTCGTTTATAGAACCCCAATCTGAAACCACAAAACCATCAAAACCCCATTTGTCTTTTAAAATATCGCGTTGTAAATAAACATTTCCAGTGGCTGGTATTCCGTTTAATTCGTTAAAGGAGTTCATGAATGTTTTTACACCAGCTTCGGTGGCTGCCTTAAACGGTGGGAAAATAATATTATAAAGTGTCGATGTTCCAATATCGACAGTGTTATAGTCTCTGCCCGCCTCGGCAAAACCATAGCCAGCCCAATGTTTAGCACAGGCAGCAATGGTTTCGTGAGATGATAAATCGTCTCCTTGAAACCCTTGTACTCTTGCTATTGCTATTTTTGAACCTAAATACGGGTCTTCGCCAGCACCTTCCATAACACGTCCCCAACGAGCGTCTCTTGAAATGTCTACCATTGGCGCAAAGGTCCAGTTGATACCTGCTGCTGCAGATTCTTTTGCTGCTACTTGAGCCGATTTTTTAATGGCTTCCAAATCCCAACTCGCGGCTTCAGCTAAAGGTATCGGGCTTAAAGTTTTATAACCGTGTATCACATCGAACCCAATGATTAAAGGAATGCCAAGCCTTGTTTCTTCAACAGCAATTTTTTGAACCGCTCTTACTTCCTTAACACCTCTTACATTAAGCATAGAACCTACATAACCTTTTTTTAAATGTTCATACTTTTTTGCTGCATCACCATTAGCAGGCTTCGGGCCTGTAACATCCCAAAACCCGTTGTATTGGTTCATTTGACCAATTTTTTCTTCCAAAGTCATTTTAGACAGCAGTTGGGCTACTTTATTTTCAATTGAATCGCCGGAATTACTGATGTTATCCTCTGAATTATTGGTTTGCTTTTTACATGAAGCAACTAATATAAAGGCAATAAGTAAACTATATAGACTGTTATTTTTCATAATTATTGATACACTTTTATGTAATCTATCTCCATTACTGATTCTGTAAAATTTGGGTCAATAGAAAACCAACTGCCACCCATGGCGATATTTAAAATTAAAAACTGTGGGGCATTATAAGGCCAAGTGCTATTATTTTTAACTGTTGGCTTATAACTATACTTTAAGTTTCCGTCTACGATAAAGTTTAATTCATTCGCTGTCCATTCCAAGCTATATACATGGAATGCTGTGGCATAATCACTTATGGTTGTTTCACCAACCTTAGTGTTTGCACAACCGCCAGAACACGATGGTGTGTGTGTTGCACTGGAAATAATTGCAGGGTTATGTCCCCAATGTTCCATAATGTCTATTTCACCACAAGCAGGCCAGCCCACACTATCTATATTAGCTCCCAGCATCCAAATAGCAGGCCATGTGCCAGAACCACTTGGTAGTTTCGCTTTTACGTCTACACGTCCATAAGTGAAATCGAATTTTCCTTTCGTTAATAATCTTGCCGAAGTATATTCTGAACCTTGATAGTTTTCTTTTTTAGCGGTTATTTTTAATACCCCATTTTCAACTTTTACATTATCAGGTCTGTTGGTGTAAAACTGTTTTTCACCGTTACCCCAACCACATAAGTCTGGACAACCATTACCTAAATCGTAATTCCATTTTGTAGGGTCTGGAGCGCCAATGGTATCAAACTCGTCGGACCAAACTAATTGAGGCCCTTTTTCAGTAACAAAAACAGCCACTTTTTTAAAATCACTTATCGTGTGTCCTGTACTGGAATAGGCAAATACCGTTATAATGTAGTCGTTTAAACCTTCATTTGTGCACGTATAATTAAAAGTACCTGTTGTATTTTTTACTTCGGCTTCACTACCTACTTTAAAGCCATAGGTTACGGCATTTGTTGCGGTAGCATTACATGTTATAACACCAGAACCATCGCCATTAGGGTTATTAATAGTTGTTCCTGAAATAGTTACCTGTAATACTAAATTTTTAGGTATAATATCTTTAGGCTCTTCTGTTGTAGTATCGTCTGTACCACTAGAGCATGATAATAACATTATAAAGCCAATTTGAATAATATAAAGCATCTTTTTAAGCATTTTTTCAATTTTTAATATTTCCTCCATTTTAAATAGGGAGACTATTAACCTCCCTATTAAGAGACTGTTTAAGTTTTATTCTGGTATCAACCTAAACCACCAATCAAATTCTCCGTTTCCATCTGTAGTTCGAAGAATCATCTCATCTGCA
>LLBZ010017389.1_pt2 | contig 24050 bp, 30 predicted proteins | sample 1489421 | NCBI WGS metagenome assembly LLBZ01 (sample SAMN04092657, study PRJNA295927) | soil metagenome | biome: Soil prokaryotic community; feature: Bulk soil; isolation source: soil from tomato rhizosphere | host: tomato cultivar Moneymaker | place: South Korea | collected 2011-11-01 | reverse complement strand
AAACCGCCTCATGGGTTGAGGCGGTTTTAAATTTTTGAAAATTAATTGTTTTAATTCCAGCCACCACCCAAGGCTTGATACAGTTTTACATGAGCTAATAATTGATCTCTTTTAGTTTCTATAATTTCAATTTTAGAATCTAAAGCTTCTCTTTGAGTTAACAAAACTTCTGTGTATTCTGCCCTTGCCGATTTGAATAGTTGAATAGACAAATCAATCGATTCTGTTAGAGCTTCTACTTGTGCTTCTTTAAGCAGATAACTTTCTTTAAGGTTTTGCACATTTGCTAGCTGATTTTCTACCTCGATATAGGCATTTAATATGGCTTTTTCATACTCGAAAACGGCTTCTAATTGTCTGTTGTTTGCAGAGCTATATTCCGCTTTAATGGCATTTCTATTGATTAATGGCGACACGATATCTCCTACTAAAGAATAAGCTAACGACTCTGGCGTACTCGTTAAAAATTTAGGCTTAAAGGCTTCTAAACCTATGCCAGCCTTAAGACCGATAGAAGGAAAAAAGTTAGCTTTAGCAACCTTAACATTTAATTTTGTAGCTGATAATTCAAATTCGGCTTTTCTAATATCTGGACGGTTTGATAATAATTGCGAAGGCAATCCCGTAGCGATTATATCGACTGTTTTTATAATAAAATCTTGAGAGCTTCTTTGTATTTTTTGTGGATAGCGTCCCACTAAAAAGTTAATTAAATTCTCGGTTTCTATGATTTTTTGCTGAATTTGAAATTTATTGCTTTGGTTTTTATAGACTTCGGCTTCAAAACGTCTTACAGCTAGTTGTGTAGCCCGTGCAGCTTCTTTTTGGAGCCTTACCATTTTTAATGCGTTTTGTTGAATGTCCAAATTCTGTTCGATGATCATCAATTGATTATCTAAAGCCATAAGCTCGTAATAGGCACTTGCAATTTCTGAGACTAATTGCGTAACCATAAAATTTTTACCTTCAATAGATGCTAAGTACTCTAAAACGGCGGCTTTTTTACCGTTACGAAGTTTTTTCCACACGTCCACTTCCCAAGAGGCAGAAAGTCCTGCTGAAAAATTAGTCAATGGTTCTGGAAATTCTTCGTCTTCACGAATGTTCAGGTTTTTTTCTATAGCACCATTTCGGGTAAATTCACCAACTTTTTCAACTTCGTCACCAGTATAAAAACCAACAAAAGGCAAATATTCCCCGCGTCTTGCTTTTATTTCATTTTTAGACATTTGTACCTTTTGTAACATCATGTTTAGCTCTTGGTTGTTTGCTAAAGCACTATCAATTAAGGCGACTAAATTTAGGTCAGAAAAAAAGTCTTTCCACTTTACCATTGCGGTATTAGTAGTATCTGATGATTGGTTTTTATATTGCTCTGGGACGGTTTTATTTTCGGCTCTTATGTTTTTGGTTGGTACACAAGAATACAGAGATAATACAGCCAGAACAGCAATCAAACAACGTGTTATATATGTTTTTATGTTATTCATCTTTGTTGTTTTTACTAAGTTTTTTTAACAGTTTTTTTAATTTGCTAATACTATAGGTATTAATATTTGTTTGGTTTTCGGTTTCGTTTTGTCTAATAAATTCTTCCGAAAGAGGTTCGCTAGCTTCATCTTTAATGAGGTTTCTACCTTCAGCCATTTTAGCAAAAACATAATAAAGTCCAGGTATAATTAACACGCCAAAAAGTGTCCCGATAATCATACCGCCTAAAGAAGATCCTCCAATGGTTCTGTTACCAATAGCTCCTGCGCCAGTTGCTACAACTAACGGAATTAACCCAGCAATAAAAGCAAAAGAGGTCATTAAAATAGGTCTAAAACGTGCTTTTGAGCCCTCGATAGCAGCTTCTAAAATTGTGGCGCCTTGCCTGTGTTTTTGCACCGCAAACTCTACAATTAGTACGGCATTTTTACCCAATAGACCAACAAGCATAATCACACCAATTTGCGCATAAACGTCATTAGCCAATCCCATAGCTTTTAAAAGAAAGAACGATCCAAAAACCCCCACAGGAAGTGATAGAATAACGGCAAATGGCAGCAAGAAACTCTCGTATTGGGCAGCTAAGACAAAATAAACGAACACCAATACGATGATAAAAATGTATAATGATTCGTTACCTCTGCTGGCTTCGTCAAAGGATAATCCTTCCCAAGCAATATCATAACCTTTTGGCAATTCTTTTGCAGCGACTTCCTTAATGGCATTAATGGCATCACCACTTGTAAAACCTTTAGCAGGAAGACCTCTAATGGAAGCCGAGTTATAGAGATTATATCGGGTAATTTCATTAGGACCTAATTTCTTTTCAATAGTCATGAATGCTGAATAAGGTACCATTTCACCTGCTTCATTTTTAACAAATAGCTTTTCAAGATCTGATGGTAAACGTCTGTATTCTGGTGCAGCTTGTGTATATACTTTGAAGAATCTACCAAATCGAATGAATCCTTGCTCGTAGGTACTACCTATTAAAATATTAAGGTTTTCCATGGCTTTTCCAATGGTAACCCCTTTTTGCATGGCAATTTTGTTGTTAATTTTCAACTCATATTGCGGATAGTTTGCAGAAAAGAAGGTGAACAATCCCGTAAGTTCTTTACGTTTGGATAAAGCCTCCATAAAAGCGTTGTTGATCTTTTCAAATTGATGGTAATCTGTCGAGTTGGTTTTGTCTAACAAACGCATGGCAAATCCACCAGAAGATCCAAATCCAGGTACTGCTGGCGGTTCAAAATACTCGATAACCGCTCCTAAGTTTTTGGTTTCTTCTTCCAATTCTTCCATAATTTCGTGAACCGAATGATGACGATCTCCCCAAGGTTTTAAGTTAATCAAACACGTACCAGCGTTAGAACCGCGACCTTCGGTCATGATTTCGTAACCGGCCAAAGACGAAACGGATTCCACACCTTCGGTTTCCTCACAAATTTTCTGGAGTTTTCTAGCAACGTCGTTGGTGCGTTCTAGGGTTGCACCTGGTGGTGTTTGAATGATGGCATAAATCATTCCTTGGTCTTCGTTTGGTATAAACCCAGCTGGTAAGACTTCGTTTGTAAAATAAATTCCTGCACAGAATGCTGCTAAAATTCCAAAGGTTACAATACGTCTTGCGACTATCTTATTAAGAATGGCCACATATTTCCCTGTTAATCGTTCAAACCCTTTGTTAAACCAAATGATAAAACGGTCTATCGGTGATCTTTTGATTTTTCCATGGTTGTTTTTAAGCAACATGGCACATAAAACAGGCGTTAACGTTAGGGCAACAATTGCGGAAATAACAATAGAACCGGCCATAGTGATGGAGAACTGTCGGTAGAACACCCCAACAGGCCCTGTCATAAACGAGATTGGTATAAATACCGAAACCATAACTAAGGTAATGGCTATAATAGCGCCTCCGATTTCGCCAAGTACTTCGGATGAAGCTTTGTAAGGTGTAAGATGCTCTTCTTCCATTTTAACATGGACCGCTTCAACCACAACTATAGCATTGTCAACCACAATACCAATTGCCAATACTAATGCGAAAAGCGTAATTAAGTTGATGGAAAGACCAAATAATTGCATCACAAAAAAGGCTCCGATCAACGACACTGGTACCGCAATAATTGGAATTAAAGTAGAACGCCAATCGCCTAAAAACAAAAATACCACAATGGCTACCAGAATAAACGCATCTCTAAGCGTATGCAGTACTTGCTCAATGGAAGCATCCAAAAAGTTGGACACGTCATAACTAATTTGAAAATCTACATCTGGAGGCAAATCTACTTTTAGTTCATCCAACTTTTCTTTTACTGCTTTAATAACATCGCTACCATTACTTCCAAAGGTTTGTTTTAAAACGATTGAAGCAGAAGGTTTTCCATCTAGATTCGAATAAATATCGAAAAATTCACTTCCTAGCTTTACATCTGCAATATCCTCTAGTTTGATAATTTCACCTTCTTCGTTGGCACGAATAATAATCTCTTTATACTGTTCGGGTTCGTTGTATCGGTCTTGATAGGTTAACACATATTCCAATGACTGCGAAGTTATCCCAGAACTTTGACCTAAACGTCCTGGTCTGGCCAAAAGGCTTTGCTCTTCCATGGCCTTTAAAACTTCTTCCGCAGAAATATTATAAGCACGCATACGGTCTGGTTTTAGCCAAACTCTCATGGCATATTTACGGCTACCTAATATTTGTGCACTTGCAATGCCATTAATACGCTGAATTTCTGGAATAACTTTAGTATAAGCGTAATTGTAAAGAAACTTCTCGTCATTATTTTTATCTGAACTGGAGAGGTTAACGTACATTAACATACTAGGTTGTACAGGTGTAATAACGACCCCTTCACGTTGAACGAGTTCTGGAAGCAAAGGCATTACTTGATCTACACGTGTTTTTACCCTAACAACGGCTTCGTTGGGATCTACACCTGGTTCAAAAATAATACGTATGGTTGCTTCTCCAGCACTAGTAGCATCGGATGCGATGTAACGCATGTCTTGAACACCATTTATAGCGGTTTCTAACGGAATTAAAGTTGAATTAACCAATACTTCTGAACTAGAACCCGGATAAGCAATAAAAATATTGACCGTAGTAGGTGCAATTTGAGGGAATTGTGAAATAGGCAGTTGCTTTATGGCAAGCCCACCTATAAATACGATAATCACCGAAATGACAATAGCCAAAACGGGTCTTTTTATAAATTTTTTAAACATGTCTTTTGTAGATTAAATTCTAAAATTATTCAGCATATAAGTCTAATTCAGACAATACTTTATTTGGCTCCAAAAACTTAGTAAGGATTTTTTCATTGTTTTTTACCATTCTAATACCTTCTAGTAAGATGGTCTCTTTTTCTGTTAGCCCTTTACTAATGATATATAAGTGAGGTAATTCTGCACCAATGGTAATTTCTCTTTGTCTTACAATATTGTCCTTACCAATTACAAAAACATAGGTTTTATCTAAAATCTCAAAAGTGGCTTTTTGAGGAATAATAATGACATCTTTAAAAGGCACATTCATTAAAACACTTCCTGTTTCTCCATGTCTTAAAATACCGTCTGGGTTTGGAAATGTGGCTCTAAAGGCAATGTTACCAGTTTCGTTATTAAATTCGCCCTCTATGGTTTCTACAATTCCTTTTTGGTTAAAACGTTGGTTGTTTGCCATTAGAAGATCTACTTCTTTTTTCGCGTTTTTATCAGCACTCATTATATAATCAAGATATTCGGCTTCTGGCACATTAAAATACACCCACATTTTACTATTGTCCGATAATGTGGTCAGTAGCTCCCCTTCATCTAAAAGACTTCCTTCCCTTGCTTCCAAATGATCCATAATACCATCAAAAGGTGCGTTGATTTTTGTAAAACCTAAGTGGGTTTGTGCGAGCACAACTTCAGCAGTTGCTTTATCGTAATTGGCATTTGCTAAAGCCAATTCGTTTGGGGACACGACATTACCATCAGCCAATAATTTGGTGTTTTTTAGCTCAATTTCAGCAGCGTTAAATTCGGCTTTTGCTTTTTGTAATTCGGCCTGATAAATATTAGGCATTATTTGAAACATAGCTTGTCCCGTTTTAACATGTTGGCCTTCATCTACAAATATTTGCTTTAAATATCCTTTTTCTAAGGCTCTTATTTCTATGTGCTTAATAGAATGGATTTGACTCACATAGTCTTTGGTTATTATGGTATCTTTTTTAATGGGATTTGTAACAAGAAAGGCCGTTTGTTCTTTTTTTTCTTCTTTTTTTGTTTGACAACTTGTGTGAATTAAAAGCACAAGCAAGCCTATAAAAACAGCTGTTTTTTTCATAAAAATTTTGTTTAAAATAATTTGGAGTTAAATTGAATATATAGCAGCCATACTAGTTTTATATGACCAGCCAGTTAATTAAATTAAGATTTGAGTAAAAAAAGGTAAACTAAAAATGATGGTTTACAAGATGATGTATTATCAGATAATAAATACTTGAAGTCTTACATGAAGTTTTGTTGTAGACTTGTCAAAATAGTTTTTATAACGATGGGAACCCTTGTGTAGTTGAAATGACAATTCATTAAATAATTGTGCATTTAAAAAGGTGGTTGAATAAGAGTCAAAAGACAAAAAATTATCTTCACCAGACGATTCTTCGTTTTCTATTTCTTGAATTTCAGCAGTTTCAAAAGGAAATTTCCTTTCATTTTCTTGTCTAGAAGAATTAAAAGAGAAGCTATTTAAATGGGTATCGATAGAAGCTATATTTGTAGTAGCTCCTATTTCTTCAATAAAGTTTAAATAATTGCCTTCAATTATTGAATTTGCATTAAGGCTTATAGCACATGTAATCAGTGCTATACCAAAAAATAATAAATATTTATTGAAGATTTTGTTCATTTCGGGCATAAAATTATTGCAAATGGCTTTTATAACCAAATAATGATCGTATATAATTAAATTAAGAATAATTAATGAGTTTTCCTTGAAAAAAGCATCCTGTTATTATTAATATGGAAAAATATTAAAGGTGTCTTTAGGTTCTGTCTAAAATATAAAACCGCTCAAGTAATTGAACGGTTCATATATTTTAATAATTTTCGATTTAACTTATGTACAACCCTATCTATTTTTAAAATAATTGAAATTTTATTTGCATAACTAATCGGTTATACATAATTTTATAACCGAACAGTTATATATGATAGATTATGAGAAGAGATGTATTTCAAGCCATTGCAGATCCTACGAGAAGAGAAATCATTGGACTTCTAGCAAACAACCCGATGAACCTAACAAGTGTAACGGAAAATTTTAAAATGAGTCAACCTGCTATTTCAAAACACATGAAAATATTAATAGAATGTGGTTTAATTAGTGTGGAAAAGCAAGGAAGGGAACGTTATTGCGAAGCTAAATTGGATTCTTTAAATGAAGTTGAAGAATGGCTAGCACCTTTCAGAAAAATGTGGGAACAACGTTTTGACCAATTAGACCAACTCTTAATAAAAATGCAATCGAAAAACGAAAAGTAATCAACAGTTATTAAAATGGAATTAGAAGGCAGACAACTGAAAATGGCTCGCATATTTAAAGCGCCTATTGAATTGGTTTGGGAAGCTTGGACAAAACCAGAACACCTTGTAAAATGGTGGGGACCCAATGGATTTACCACTACCATTCACAAAATGGATTTTCAAGAAGGTGGCGAATGGAAACTAACCATGCACGGACCAGATGGCACAAACTATCCAAACAGAAGTATATACAAGGAAATTATTCCTCTTAAAAAAATTGCGTTTGAACATTTCAATCCACATTTTATTACTACAGTTCTTTTTACAGCCAAAGGCCAAGACACCCAAATAGATTGGCGTATGCTTTTCGATACACCAGAAATGCTTGAAACGGTCATAAAAGCACATAAAGCTGATGAAGGATTAAAACAAAACTTAGAAAAATTGTCTAATTATCTAAAAAGTAAAAAATGAAAAACCTAACAAATTTTACCAAAGACTTAGAAAACAAAAAACTTCATGTAACCCGTACATTCAATGCGCCTTTAGAATTAGTTTGGAGCACATGGACAGAACCTAAATTGTTAGAACAATGGTGGGCACCAAAGCCTTATAAGACCGTTATAAAATTTATGGATTTTAAAGAAGGTGGCCATTGTTTATATTATATGCTTAGTCCCGAAGGTGATAAACATTGGTGTCGAGCGGATTACTTAAAAATTTCAAAACATCACTATTTCACAGTTCAAGATGCCTTTTGTAATGAAGAAGGCGTGCCTAATACCGAACATCCGAGTATGCATTGGAACAATCAGTTTGAATCTAAAGAAAACACCACCCATGTGAAAATAGAAATATCATTTGATAAAGTTGAAGATATTCAGAAAATTATCAATATGGGCTTCAAAGAAGGGTTTACAGCTGCTCTTGAAAATTTAGATGACTACTTAAAGCAACAATCCAATAACTAAAATCAACGAAAAATGGAAACAACAAAAAAAGTATCAAAAATACAATTATGGGCGTCTTACATTCTACAAGGTCTTGTAGTTCTTATGTTTTTAATGGGAGCTGTTATGAATCTATTACAAACTGAAGAAGCTCTAACAGGTGCAACAGCTATGGGATATCCAAAAGAATCTGTCTTTTATTTAGGCATCGTATTACTTATAGGCACCTTATTATATGCCTTTCCGAAAACAGTCATCTACGGTGCCATTATTTTAACAGGGTGGTTAGGTGGTGCGGTAGCAACCCATGTTATCCATAAAGACCCCATGTTTAATATCATTTTTCCAGTAATTTTTGGAATCGTTTTATGGTTAAGTATTTTGCTACGAAACAAAAACCTAAAAGCACTTTTGTCAAATTAAGATTCATTAATCATGAACACTAAGATTATTAGTTGAAAAAATATCAAGAAGCAAACGAACAATTAAGAAGCATTCATTATGGAAGAAAAAATAGTTGAAATTGAAAAGGTTTTTAATGCACCCATACAACTTGTATGGAAAGCTATAACCGAAAAGGATTTAATGAAACAATGGTACTTCGAATTGAATGATTTTAAAGCTGAAGACGGCTTTGAATTTCAGTTCTATGGTCAAGGTTTAAAAGGCGAACAATATCTTCATATCTGTAAAATTTTAGAAATTGAACCTTTAAAAAAATTAAAACATAGCTGGACTTACCACGGACATGAAGGCTATTCTACAGTAACATTTGAACTTTTTGACGAAGGCACAAACAAAACAAAATTAAGGTTAACACATATAGGATTAGATACTTTCCCAGCAAATAATCCAGATTTTGCAAGAGAGAATTTTATAAATGGCTGGACCTATTTAATACACACAGCTTTGAAAGATTTTTTAGAAAAAGAAGTTTAATACATGACAAAAATCCAAATATATCCAGATGTCGGTCTGAGCGCAGTCAAAGACATTGAAAATATCGGTTTTAATCGCATTTCGACTTTAGTTTATCTGAACATAGCCGAAAGTCTCTATGGGACACACTTCAATTTTTGTCATGTACTAAAAAAAGAAGAATACAGACGCAACTAAATCCAATTTTTAGCATCGTATTAATATTTTCATAGATAAATTAATCAAAACTATTTCTAAAATGGTAGAAGTATTTAAAACCAATATCACTAAACAAAAGAAAGCAGAACAAATAATCGAAAAACTACAACAAAAATTTTCCGGTTATAAAATCAATTTCGACCTTGAAGATTGTGATAATATTTTGCGAGTTGAAAGCACTACAGGCCAAATTGACCATGAGGTTCTTGTCCAAATAATTAGTGACGATGGTTTTTATATAGAACCTCTAAAAGATGACCTTTCAATGACAACTCAAAATAAATCTGAAATTTGATTTTGAATCTTAAAAACATTTTCAGCTATAAACTAGATTCTGCCTTTTTCAGTATGTCCTTAATACGATGTTTTAAAGTTTCGGGTTCTATAATTTTAGCATAATCACAAAACATAAGATACCATCTAGGGAATCCGTTTTCCAAATCGGTCGTCATAAAAGTCATTTCAACATAATCACCTTTTACTGTTTCAGAAACAAAGCCATAATGTTTTCTTCCGCTATTTATATAACGTGCCACACTTTTATCGACTAAAATTATAACTTTAGTTTTTTGAACTGCTTCATTTTTTTGTCGATGCTCATCTATCGTTCCGTGTTCTATCGTAAATGGAAGCTGCGTTCTGTTTATTAGCAACATTCTATCAGTTCTAAATTGCCTGTAATCGTTTCTAATATGACAATACCCCAATACATACCAAAATCCATTTTCATGAAACACACCAACTGGTTCTATATGTCTTTCAGAAGGTATTTCGCTATTTAAAGCATAGTATTTTAAAAATACTTGCTTCTTCTCGGCAATACTCTCAAAAAGAATCTCTAATGCGTTTGGTAAATTTTTATTGAAAAGTTCTTGGGAAGGATCAACCATTATTTGCGATTCCAATGCTGAAATCCAATCTTTTTCGCGTCCTCGTAACACCGACTTAATTTTGTACATAGCTGACTCATGATAACTCCCTAAAGATTTATCAACAAACTTTTGCATAAACTTTTCTGCCGCAACAAAACTCCCTGCTTCTTCACGTGTAAACATAACGGGAGGCAATCTATAGCCTTCCATAATGGAATAACCAACCCCAGCTTCACTCACTATAGGTACACCTGATGCTTCCAGTGTTCTTACATCTCTATAAATAGTGCGCAAACTTACCTGAAATCGGTCTGCTAGTTCCTGGGCCTTAACAATGCGTTTAGACTGTAATTGCACAAGAATGGCTAAAATACGGTCAAAACGTTTTACAGAATCTAAACTCATAATGGCATAACATATTTCCCAAAGATAGGACTTCAAATGAAAGTATAAACCAAAATAAGGCTTCATTTTATCCATAGCAATTCAGCATTAATATCATAATCACAATACAAAGTAACGTACCAATTATGACAACCCTTTGTCAGCAATAAATCTATTTTTTTTGAAAAGTTGATTTATCCCCCTAAAATATTTTTATATCATAACCAACTTATTGATAACAGTTTAAAAATAAAATTGAAAATTATTTTTCACTACTGACAAAAGGCTGTCACACCCCCTCTTTAATTTTGGTTTAGAAATAAAAATCATAAAAAAAACAACACTTATGGAAACCACATTTAACGAAAACACAAAAAAGCACGATGTTATCACACCAACAGATTTAATAAATCATTGGCAAGGCCATAGAGCTTTAACCCGCAGGGTTATTGAAGCTTTTCCTGAGGAAGCTTTTTTTAACCATACCATTGGTGGGATGCGTCCTTTTTCTGAAATGGTCATGGAATTGCTTGGTATTGCCGGGCCTGGTATTAAAGAAATTGCAACTGGAATATCATCGCCTCTTAATGAACACTTTGAGCATGGCAATAAAAAAGCCAAAATACTTGAATTGTGGGACGAGGCAACAAACGACATTAACACCTATTGGGTTCAAATTAAACGGGAACAATTTCAAAAGAACATTAAAATATTTGGTCAATATGAAGGCACAGTTTATTCATCGATATTCTATTTTATTGACAATGAAATTCATCATCGCGGACAAGCCTATGTTTATTTACGCTCTCTAGGTATTGAACCACCAGCATTTTATGAACGTTAATTAAATAAAAAACATTTAGTTCATGACAAAAATCCAAATATAATCGGATGTCAGGATGGGTTTGTCGAAGCCGTACAAATAAATAAAGAAGATGTAGAGAAGGACTTCGACAAGCTACCATTGACGTATTTTGTAAACATCTGTTTTACAGCTAATTAAATTTATAAAAAACTACGTCATCGTATTCGCTAGTTAAAAAACTTAACAAAGGTCTCAGTCTGACAATATATGGTTTAAATTGATTTTGTCGAACACGGTCTGTCATACTGAGCCTGTCGAAGCTATATGCAGAAGTATTTGAGATTGGACTAAACTAAAAAACAATAAATATAAACAGATGAAAACCGTTTTAGTATTTAAAACTTCTATTTCTAAAAAAAGCCATATTAAGACAGTACAACCTTTTTTAAATAATTTGATTAGTAAAAATGGTTATTGGAATTTTGATTTGGAGGATTGCGACAACATCCTCCGAGTCGAAACCCATACAGTTAAAAGTGATTCTGTCCGTAACATTCTAATGAATCAAGGCTTTTTGTGTGAAGAGTTATATTGAACTCATTTAAAAATATTAAAGATGATCATAGTAAAAGTAACATACACCGTAAAACCTAATTTTGTCAATAAAAACAAGGAAAACATTCAGTTGTTTATGGAAGATTTTCAAAAATTGAATACCAACGATTTTCGGTATACAATTTATTCATGTGAAGACGGTAAAACCTTTGTTCATCTGTCCCATTATAAAAATGAAGGCATTCAAAAACAATTGTTAGAAGTCCCTTCATTTATATCGTTTCAAAAACAAAGAGATGAGAGCAAATTAGAACTTGTCCCTACTATTGAAACAATGCGCTTGGTTAGCGCTTCTATGAATATTTTTGATGAATAATCAATGTCCTTATAACTATCAAAATATTGAAAACAAAAAATCCATGCAAATTACTATCTGCATGGATTTTTTTATATATGAATTTAGTTTAACCTACTTTTTGCTTTTCTTTCATTTTTTCTAAAAGCACTAACTCACGATGAATTTCCTCTTTTCGTTCGTTAAACTTTCTAACTTTTTCATCAATAATCTCCTGCTTTCTTTTGCTTTCCAAACGTCTTAATTCTTCCTTTTCAAGATCCTTTTTCTTTTTCTTTCTCTCTCTTATTTTTTCTAAAGAAACAGAATAATAAGCATAACCGTACATACTTATAAATAACAATGCTAAAATTCCTAATATAACGTAACCGTTTTGCATATAAACTTGGATTAATTTAATGATTGGTCCTTAAGTTAAGACACTAACTCCTAACTCCTTACAAAATTATAAAAAAGAACTTGCTGCTTAAAATAAAAAAGGTAAAGTGCTCAAAAATAAGCTCAAAGAACAAATTATAAGTTAAAACGGTTAAAAATCACATAACAAAACGTCTATTATTTGTTTAGTCTATAGCTACCAAATCGCCTTCCCATTCTAAAATACCTCCTTCTAGATTATAGGCATTTTCAAAACCTAACTGATCCATAATGGCACAGGCTTGACCACTTCTATTTCCCGAACGGCAATACACATAATAGTTTTTATCTTTATCTAAGGCTTCAATTTCATCTATAAAATCCTGACCTTTATATATATCTATATGAATAGCATTTGGTATAATACCATCGGCTACTTCGGCATCGGTTCTTACATCCAATACGACTGCTTTTTTGTCATTCTCTAATCGTGATGCCCATTCTTCTTGTGATAAATCTTCCATTGTTTTTAATATATTTTATAATACAAATTTAATACTTCTAAAATTTATAGACGAAAAAAAATCCAAAGTATTACACCTTGGATTTTTTTAAGCATTTGTGTTCGATTAAAGATTTAAGACCACTTTACCAAAAGAATATAGAAAATAGACTAAATGACAACAAATTGCTATTCAAATGTCTTTGCATGTCTACAATCTCTTTAAAAGAGCCATTATCACTGTGTTTACAGAGAATTTAAAAAGTTTTATCGGACAACAATACCATTTAATAAAAACGTTATACTTTAATAGAACAGCCTATCGCTTTCGTTTCGGTTTGCTCAACCTCTTTTCCTTGTAATAAAGCGTCAACTGCTTTTTCAACATACTTTGTTGACACAGCCGATGCATCTTTATAATTATCATCAATAGCTCCTATATACCTAACAACATTGCCTTTTTCTGTTTTTTGCAGTACAAACATATGTGGTGTTTTGGTAGCCCCAAACTTTGGAAAGACTTTTTGTTCTTTATCAATTAAATAAGGAAATGTAAATCCTTTTTCGCTGGCTCTTTGCTTCATAGCGTCTAAATTATCATCTGGTTTGATAGTTACATTATTTGGCATAATTGCAATGACGGGATAGCCTTTTGACGCATATTTTTTATCTAAAGCTATAATTCTATCTTCATAAGCTACCGCATACGGGCAGGTGTTACAGGTAAATGTTACTATAAATCCTTTTGCTTTTTTGTAATCTGATAAGGATACCATTTTTCCATCAATATTTTTAAGTGAAAAATCTTCGGCAACATCGCCTATTTTGTAACCTTCACCAAAAGTTGTTTTATGAATTGTAAATGCACTAATGCATAGTACAATAACAGCTGCGGAAATTAATTTAATAGTCTTGTTCATTGTATTTCTATTTTAAAAATTGTTTGACTTCTGTTTCTAATGCTTCGAAGCTAAAAGATTGCTCAAAAAACTTACGTTCATTATTTTTATAAATTATCGTAGCTGGTATAGAACCAGACCATGTTTCATCTACTTTAGGTATCCAAGTATTCATATCTACATCGTCTAATGCAATTACTTTCGATTTTAGTTTTTTATTCTTTATAAAAGGTTTCAACTTCGAATCATATAAATGTGGAAAATCCAAACTCACCAACAACACTTCAACATTTTTATTAGCATATTCTGCTTGTAATTTTTCGAAATATGGCAACTCTTTTACACAAGGTGCGCACCAGGTTGCCCAAAAATTTATAACGTGAATCTTATCGTCCTTTTTATTAAGAAACTTTTCAAAACCATTAAAATCGTATACTTCTAAATCTAAATTAGCTTCACTTTGCTTTTCAATAGTGCTATTATTAATAGCAGTATCTGTTTTTTTCTCTTTATTATTACAGCTTACAAAAACAAGTAGTGTGATAAGTAGTACTTTAAATTTCATGTTTTTATCTATGTTGTTCAATTATCACATGGAACATCCTGGATAATGATTCCTTTGGGATGTAAAATTTTGCCATGGATGTTTCATGTTTTATTTTATTAGACTCTTAAACGATTAATTGGTTTAATAAAATATCAATTTAGGTATAAAAATAATTAATACTTCAAGGTTATTAGACCGTTTAACATTATTTTATGCAAAAATTAACTTGAAATATTGTGTAATTATATTTTCATTTCTATATTTGAACTCGTTAAAACAAAAAACAAAAAAAATTGAAATCAATTTTAAACAATACTTGGTGGTGGTCTTTTCTAAACTTACGTTTCGTGAAATAAAACCCTAGTATATTTAAAACTTAAAATATTCAAAAGGCTTGTCGTTCACGACAAGCCTTTTTTGTAAGGTATTTTGTCATTTCCGCGAAGACGGAAATCTTAAAATGAAGTAAAGATGTTTAATGAAAATGTATATTATATTTACATCATGACAAATAAGAAAAACGGCGTGATTTATATTGGAATGTCGGGAAATATTAATCAAAGAATAAATCAACACAAGAAAAAATACAGCAAAGGATTTACTAACAAATACAATTTAGATATTTTAGTTTATTATGAAAAATTTGATTCCCCAAACGAAGCCATCAAAAGAGAAAAACAAATAAAAAAATGGAATAGATCGTGGAAAATCAATTTGATAAATGATTTTAACCCAGATTGGAACGATTTAAGTTATTTTTTTAATATTAAAGTAGAATAAAAAAAAGATTTCCGCCTTTGCGGAAATGACAAAGACATTTAAATGGACAAATTTAATTTATACACGCACTACAAAAAAATTCTTGCAGATACGATTACGCCTGTTAGTATTTATTTGAAAATAAGAGACAAATACCCAAACAGTATATTGCTTGAAAGTAGCGATTATCATGCGAATGATAACAGTTTTTCATATATCTGTTTTAATCCCATTGCTACTATTAAAGTTGAAAACGAAACTATTTTTCAAACGTTTCCTGATGGAAGTCAAACTTCAAATCCAATAACCGAAAGCTCTGATGTTTCTGAAGAAATTAACCAATTCACGAAACGCTTTAAAGTAAATTCTGAAGAAGAATTCAAATTTATAAATAACGGTATTTTTGGATATATTGCTTATGATGCGGTACGGTATTTTGAGGATATAGAGATTTCAAAAAAAGAAAACTCAATAGCAATCCCCGATGTTAATTATGCTGTTTATCAAAATATTATAGCTATAAATCACCATAAAAACGAAGCATACATTTTTGCACATTGTTTTAACTCTGAACCTAACATTGAAGAAATAGATCATTTAATCAAAGTAAAAAACTTTGCGTCTTACAATTTTTCTTCAAATGGAAACATTACTTCCAATTTAACAGACGATGAATACAAACACCATGTAGAATTAGCAAAAAAACATTGTGGGCGTGGTGACGTATTCCAACTGGTGCTTTCAAAAAGTTTTTCTCAAGAATTTAAAGGTGATGAGTTCAATGTGTATCGTGCTTTAAGAAGTATCAATCCGTCACCTTATTTATTCTACTTCGATTACGGAAACTTTAAAATTTTTGGAAGCTCACCCGAAGCGCAATTAATTGTTAGCGATGGAAAAGCTGAAATTCATCCTATAGCAGGCACTTTTAAACGTACTGGAAACGATATACAAGATGCCGAATTAGCAAAAAAACTAGTTGTAGATGCTAAAGAAAATGCTGAACATGTTATGTTAGTAGATTTGGCTAGAAACGATTTAAGCCGACATGGAAGCCATGTGACTGTCGACACCTATCGTGAGGTTCAGTTTTTCTCACACGTTATCCATTTGGTTAGCAAAGTTACCGGGCAAAAACATAAAGAAACGGCAACGATGCAAGTGGTTGCCGACACTTTTCCTGCTGGAACCTTAAGTGGCGCGCCAAAACACAGAGCCATGCAACTTATTGAGGAATACGAAAAAACAAGCCGTTCTTTTTATGGTGGTGCCATTGGATTTATGGATTTTGAAGGTAACTTTAACCATGCCATCATGATTCGTACCTTTTTAAGTAAAAACCATAAACTGCATTGGCGAGCCGGTGCTGGAATTGTATCAAAATCAAGTCCAGAAAACGAATTACAGGAAGTGTATAACAAATTAGGAGCCCTAACAAAAGCTATTGAATTAGCAGAAACTATATAAATTCCTGCGTGGCAGGAATCTTTTAAAATAAAAAAACATACGTCTAGAAATACATTCGTGTATTTGTGGCGAAAAAATTAAATTAATTAAAAATAGCTTCCTGCTTTCGCAGGAATAAAAAAGATGACAAACGTATTAGTTATAGATAATTACGACAGTTTTACATACAATCTGGTGCATTATTTAGAAGATTTAAACTGCAATGTTACCGTTGTTAGAAACGACAAATTAACTTTGGACGATGTAGAACCTTTTGATAAAATAGTGTTATCACCAGGTCCTGGAATTCCAGATGAGGCCGGGTTATTAAAACCCATTATTGAACGCTTTGCGCCAACAAAAAGCATCTTAGGAGTTTGTTTGGGACAACAAGCCATTGCTGAAGTTTTTGGAGGCTCACTCATAAATTTAGAAGACGTTTATCATGGTGTTGCTACAAAAGTGACCATTACTGTTGACGATGAATCCTTATTTAAAGGTATGGATAAAGAGATTGAAGTTGGCCGTTATCACTCGTGGGTGGTAAGTCCAGATTTACCGGAAAGCTTGGAAGCAACATCTTTTGATGCCAACGGACAAGTGATGTCGTTACGCCATAAAGTATACGATGTTAAAGGGGTACAATACCATCCGGAATCGGTTTTAACACCTAACGGGAAACAGATTTTAAAGAATTGGCTGAATATAGACTTTAGACGATAGATTTAAGACTATAGACTTGAGATAAGAGACATTGAGGCTATAGACTTTACAATCAGTTAATTATAAAAGTTTTTTTTTTGAAACCAATAAAATTATACCTAAAAAATAATTATAATTTATATATGAACAATTATAAAGAACTCAAAGTTTGGCAGAAATCTATGGAATTAGTAGAAATTGTTTATAAGTTAACAAGTACATTTCCTAAAGAAGAGAAATATGGGTTAACAAGTCAAATTCAAAGAAGTTCAATTTCAATACCTTCAAATATTGCTGAAGGAGCTGGAAGAAATTCCGATAAAGAATTTAGAAATTTTTTAGGTGTTGCAAATGGATCATCAAATGAATTAAGCACACAATTAATATTAGCAATAAGAATTGGTTATACAAATGAATCTGACATGGAATATATTTTTAATTTACTTTCTGAAATTCAAAAAATGATTTTTTCGCTAATTAAAAAATTTTCTAATCTATAGTGTATATCTCAAGTCTATCATCTTTAGTCTCAAGTCTATTATCTTTAGTCTAACATCTATTATCAATTAAATGAAAAATATATTAAACAGACTTATAAACCACGAAAGCATTTCCAGTGACGAAGCGAAACAGGTTTTGGTAAAAATCTCTAAAGGCGATTATAATCAAAGCCAAATTGCAGCGTTTCTAACCGTTTTTATGATGCGAAGTATTACGCTTGAAGAATTGCGAGGCTTTCGTGATGCACTTTTAGAATTATGCATTCCTATTGATTTAAAGGATTTTAATGCCATTGATTTATGCGGAACTGGTGGCGATGGAAAAGATACATTTAATATTTCAACCTTAGCGTCATTTGTAACTGCAGGAGCTGGAGTTAATGTGGCAAAACATGGTAATTACGGCGTATCTTCGGCTTGTGGTTCTTCAAATGTTATGGAATATTTAGGTATTAAATTTTCAAATGATGAAGATTTCTTAAAACGCTCGATAGATAAAGCTGGTATTTGTGTGTTGCACGCACCACTCTTCCACCCTGCTATGAAAAATGTAGCACCTATTCGTCGTGAATTGGGCGTAAAAACATTTTTCAATATGTTAGGCCCTATGGTAAATCCATCATTTCCTAAAAACCAAATGGTGGGCGTTTTCAACTTGGAATTACTTCGTCTTTATGGCTATCTATATCAGAATACCGATAAAAACTATTCCATAGTTCATGCATTAGATGGTTATGATGAAATTTCATTAACAGGACCAACTAAAGTCATTTCAAATCGTGCCGAAACTATGTTTTCCCCAGAAGATTTAGGGCTTTCAGAAATAACGCAAGAATCCATTTTTGGAGGAAATACTGTTGAAGCTTCTGCCAAAATCTTCATGGACGTTATACAAGGAAAAGGAACAGAACAACAAAATAACGTAGTTTGTGCCAATGCTGGTTTAGCGATAGCAACCACCAATCAAATGGACCACAAACAAGGATTTGATCTGGCAAAAGAATCTTTATTAAGTGGAAAAGGATTAAAAGCATTACAAACCATTCAAGAGTTAAGTAAATGAACATTCTAGATAAAATTGTAGCCGACAAACGCATGGAGGTCGATTTACGAAAATCATTAATTCCAATAAAACAATTGGAACAGTCGGTGTTGTTTGAAAGGGAAACCATGTCATTAGCAAATAAATTACGCAATAGCCAAACAGGGATTATTGCGGAACATAAACGCAGATCGCCATCAAAATCAGTTATCAATCAAAATTTAAATGTATTTGATGTTGCAAAAGGTTATGAAAATGCAGGTGTTTGCGGTATGTCTGTTTTAACCGATGGCAAATATTTTGGAGGTTCTCTAGACGATTTGCTAACAGCAAGAGCCAGTTGTAATTTACCTCTTTTACGCAAAGAATTTATTATAGATGAATATCAACTATTAGAAGCCAGGGCATATGGTGCAGATGTTATTTTACTAATTGCCGCCATTTTAACAAAAGAGGAAATTAAACAATTTTCAGAATTTGCTAAAAACCTAAACTTGGATGTCCTATTAGAAGTTCATAATGAAGAAGAATTGCATAAATCCATCATGCCTAGTTTAGATATGTTAGGCGTAAATAACCGAAACTTAAAAACCTTCGAAGTAAGTTTAGAAACAAGTAAAAAACTAAGTGAGCTCATTCCAAACGATTTTGTAAAAGTATCTGAAAGTGGCATTAGTAATATTGAAGCCATTAAAGAATTACAACCTTATGGATATAAAGGGTTTTTAATTGGTGAGAACTTTATGAAAACCGATAATGCGGGTGAAAGTGCAAAACAATTTATTAAAGAATTAGAAAAATGAAATTAAAGGTTTGTGGCATGAAATATCAAGACAATATAGAACACGTTGCAGCTTTGCAACCGGACTATCTTGGGTTTATATTTTATGATAAATCTGCTAGATACTTTGATTCTGAAAACATCCCTGAACTGCCTAAATCAATAAAGAAAGTAGGTGTTTTTGTTGATGAAGACATAGCCATTGTTATGGAGAAAATAAACACCCATAATCTACAAGCCGTACAACTTCATGGTAAAGAAACACCTGAATATTGTGACGTTTTAAAAAAACGTCATGCTGAACTTGTTTCAGAATCACATCATGAGAATCTGAAACAAGTTCAGATTGATGGGAAACTAGAAATAATCAAAGTGTTTTCAATAAAAGAAACATTCGATTTTGGGATTTTAAAAGCATACGAAGCCTTTTGCGATTATTTCCTGTTCGACACCAAAGGAAAATTACCCGGAGGCAATGGTTACACTTTCGATTGGAATGTTTTAAACAACTATCCTTCAACCAAACCATTTTTTTTGAGTGGTGGTATCGGATTAAATGAAGTAGAAAAAATTAAAGAATTTAAACAAAATACAGCTTCAAAATATTGTTTTGCTATTGATGTAAATAGCAGATTTGAATTGGAGCCAGGATTAAAGAATATTGAATTATTAAAAGAATTTAAAAGCAAATTATGTCACTTCGAGTGATTTTTGAGGCACGAAAAAATTGTATCGAGAAGTCAAAAGTTCTCGATACAAAATTCTAAAAAAGAATTTCAGTCGAACTGACAAAAACAAGACATCATGAATTATAATGTAAACGAAAAAGGTTATTATGGTGAATTTGGAGGCGCATACATACCCGAAATGCTCTATCCAAATGTAGAAGAGTTACGCCAGAATTATTTAAAAATAATGGCAGAACCCGATTTTAAAAAAGAGTTCGATCAGCTTTTAAAAGATTATGTAGGACGTCCTTCCCCACTCTATTTTGCAAAGCGTCTTTCAGAAAAATACCATACCAAAATTTATTTAAAGCGTGAAGATTTAAACCATACAGGTGCTCACAAAATCAATAACACCATTGGGCAAATTTTAATGGCAAAGCGTTTAGGCAAACACCGTATTATTGCCGAAACTGGAGCCGGTCAGCATGGTGTTGCAACCGCAACGGTTTGTGCTTTAATGGGACTGGAATGTATTGTTTATATGGGTGAAATCGATATTGCACGACAAGCACCCAATGTGGCCCGTATGAAAATGTTAGGAGCCACCGTAGTTCCTGCATTATCGGGAAGTCGTACTTTAAAAGACGCTACCAATGAAGCCATTCGCGATTGGATTAACAATCCTGTAGATACACATTACATCATTGGTTCCGCCATTGGTCCACACCCCTATCCAGATATGGTAACGCGTTTTCAATCGGTGATTTCGGAAGAGATCAAATGGCAATTAAAAGAACACGAGAACAGTGAAAATCCCGATTACGTTGTCGCTTGTATTGGTGGTGGCAGTAATGCCGCTGGTACTTATTACCACTTTTTACATGAAAAAAACGTGAACATCATCGCGGTTGAAGCTGCTGGTTTAGGTGTCGATTCTGGCGAAAGTGCTGCCACTTCCGTATTGGGCAAAGAAGGTATTATTCACGGTTGTAAAACCCTTTTAATGCAAACCAAAGATGGACAAATTACTGAGCCTTATTCTATTTCGGCGGGATTGGATTATCCCGGTGTTGGTCCCATGCATTCCCATTTAGCCAAAACGGGACGTGCCGAATTCATGTCTATTACCGATGATGAAGCCATGAAAGCTGGTTTAGAATTATGCAAGTTAGAAGGCATCATTCCAGCCATTGAAAGCTCGCATGCCTTAGCTATTTTTGAACAGAAAAAATTTAAACCAAACGATGTGGTGGTGGTCAGTTTGTCTGGTCGTGGTGATAAAGATTTGGATACTTATATCGATTATTTTAAACTATAAGTTTATTTTTCTCATTCCCTCGAAGGAGGGAATCCTTTGATCAAAATTATAAATTTTATTAAAAAAGAATCCTTTATTAAAATATGGATGTTTATTATGTTTACATATTAACCAATAAGACCCCTTACAGTTTTATATTAACAATTCAGTAAAAAAGAACGGCAATTAGAATAATGGCAACTAATCAATAATAAATATTAACCACAAAGAACACAAAGAAAAATCGCAAAGTTCGCAAAAGTTTACTTTGAATTCTTTGCGAAACCATAGTCGTTAAAAAAAGTAGTATGACAGAAAACGAAATCTCTAATAAGCTAATAGGTTTGGCCATTGAAGTTCATAAAGCATTAGGTCCTGGGTTACTTGAGAGCGCCTATAAAGAATGTTTAATGTACAAAATCATTCAATCAGGGATGTTTGCAGAAAAGGAAAAGCCCATGCCTTTAGTTTTTGAAGAAGTCAAATTAGATTGTGGTTACAGAATAGATATATTGGTAGAGCATAAACTGGTTATTGAAATAAAAAGTGTAGAAGCATTAAATGATGTTCATTTGGCACAAACACTAACATATATGAAGCTTGGTGGCTTCAAACTTGGATTGTTGATCAACTTTAATGTTGCATTGTTGAAAAACGGAATAAGAAGAGTAATAAATAACCTATAAGTTCCCTTCGGTTTTGCTCAGGGCATACTTTGTGGCACTTTGCGGAAACCTTAGCGCACTTTGCGGTAAAAAAAAACAGTCTGATTAGTAACAAAAAATGGAATCGTGGTGGAAAATCAATTTAATAAACAGCCTGAATCCAGATTGGAAAGACCTTTCAGAATACATTTAGAAATAATAAGATTCCCTCCTTCGAGGGAATGAAAAAGAATCATTTATAATGAACAGAATAAATCAAAAATTACAAGAAAACAAAAAGTTACTTTCTATATATTTTACGGCAGGTTTTCCTTCTTTAAACGACACCGTAACCATTATTCAAAACCTAGAAAAAAGCGGTGTTGATATGATTGAAATCGGATTGCCTTTTAGCGACCCATTAGCCGATGGCCCAACCATTCAAGCGAGTTCAACGCAAGCATTAAAAAATGGCATGACCACGGAAGTACTTTTCAACCAAATAAAAGATATTAGAAAATCGGTATCCATTCCATTAATCGTTATGGGATATTTTAATCCGATGCTTCAATATGGCGTAGAAGCATTCTGCAAAAAATGCCAAGAAATAGGTATTGATGGCTTAATTATTCCCGATTTACCAGTAGATGTTTACAACGAAGCATACAAAGCTACGTTTGAAAAATACGGATTAATCAATGTGTTTTTAATAACACCACAAACAAGTGTAGAACGCATCCATTTTATTGACTCTATTTCAAATGGATTTATCTATATGGTAAGTAGTGCCAGTGTCACAGGAAGTCAATCTGGTTTTGGGGATGAAAACACTACTTATTTTAAACGCATTGCTAATATGAATCTTAGAAACCCTCAAATTATTGGGTTTGGTATTTCTGATAATAAAACATTTACGCAAGCCACCGAACATGCCAAAGGCGCCATTATTGGCAGTGCTTTTATAAAGTTTTTAACCAATAATCCCATTAGCGATATTAACAAATTTGTAAAAGATATTAAAAACTAATGCCCCTAAATATTGTTTTAATCGAACCCGAAATACCCAACAATACAGGCAATATTGGCAGGTTGGCCTTGGCTTCTGGATCTTGCTTACATCTTGTAAAACCTTTTGGATTTCAAATTGATGATACCAAATTAAAACGTGCTGGTTTGGATTATTGGAAACATGTCACCATCATTTATTACGATAGCGTTGACGATTTTTTCAATATAAATAAAGGCCAAAACATGGTATTTCTTTCTAGCCATGGCCATAAAAATCATTGGGACATCCCTTTTGAAGATAATATGTTCTTAGTTTTTGGAAAAGAATCGGTAGGATTGCCCAAAACAATTACCGACAAACATACCGAGAGACTTTATAAAATCCCTTTATACAGCACCCATGTGAGAAGTTTAAATTTAGCCAATGCAGTTGGCATAGTCGTGTATGAAGGGTTAAAACAATTAAGCTAAAACTTATATTAAAAAATGGTGCTTATCGGAAAACTTTCATCGATGCAAATTAACTAAAGCTAAAACGTCTCTATCCGCTACTTACTATGGAGAAGTTCTATGTTACAAATGTAAAAATCATGACACAGCGACTCATTGGCATTAACCTACAAATTACTTATAATCAAAGTTTTAATATATATTTAAGATAGATTTAAGACAATTTCGATGTAATTTTTTTATATTCATTATGAACTAAATATGAATTTAAAAAAAAGAAATCATGGGAATTATTAAAGATAAAAAGAAATTTGAAAGAACAAAAAAACAGAAAGATCCAACACAACCTAAGGTGAATAAAAAAACAAAT
>LLBZ010011513.1_pt2 | contig 24313 bp, 23 predicted proteins | sample 1489421 | NCBI WGS metagenome assembly LLBZ01 (sample SAMN04092657, study PRJNA295927) | soil metagenome | biome: Soil prokaryotic community; feature: Bulk soil; isolation source: soil from tomato rhizosphere | host: tomato cultivar Moneymaker | place: South Korea | collected 2011-11-01 | reverse complement strand
AAAAGGCTTCGATTGGACAAAAAACGACTGATTTTCGCTTCAATCGAAAAAGTTTAAACCACTTCAATGCAAAGTTAATAATTATTCTTTAGATGATTTTACAATACTAACTAATAATCTCAACATTTCCTGAGATTTAGGTTTAAATGCATCAAATTCTGTTTTAGTTAGAAAATTTGTAGCAAATAATAAATCAATCCAATAATCTGTTTCATTTGCTTCTTTTAAACTTATTGATATTTTATTGATAAAATCCGCCTTACTTTGTGCAAATTCAGCTTCCCTAATGTTAGCCCCTATTGAAGTTCCTGATTTTAAGAGTTGCCTAGACATTACGTATTCTTTCTTGTTGTTCGCTAGATCTTTATAAAGACTTACAATTTCAACTGCAAAAGCAAAACTCTTTTCTTTAATTATATTTTCTTTCATAATGAATAATATTAAAGCTAAAAATAAGCCTTTAATTATTCATTTTTACTTAATTAATTTTTAATTAATTTCGCTCCAAAACCAATTTGGTCGCAAATATAATGCCCGTTTTGACAATATGCAACCAATTCATTTTTAATGAATTTCAAAATTTCTGATGATTCTTTCTTTGGATATAACACATGTACGTTTGCTCCAGCATCTAAAGTAAAACTGATATGTAAACCGGTTTCTTGTCTAAACTCCCATATTTTATTAATAATCTTCAAGGTGTTTGGTTTCATTAAAATAAAATAAGGCATACTGGCCATCATCATAGCATGCAGTGTTAATGCTTCACTTTCAATTAAAGCTATAAAATCGTTTAAATCTCCAGATTCTAAAATGGGTTTTAACTTTTCAAGATTATCATGTGCTTGTTGAAACCTGTTTTTTGCATAAGGGTGGTTGTACATTAAATTATGTCCAACCGTACTGCTTACTTGCTTCTCCCCTTTATCAACCAATAAAATGGTGTCTTGGTACGCTTTAAAATTTTCATGAACCTGATAAGGATATTTTACCCCGAATAAATCACTGCTTCCTTCAATCGCATCGGTTTGTCCCCAAACAATTAAATCGCCTTCAATACTTCTACAGGCAGACCCGGAGCCTAAACGTGCTAAAAAGGATGCTTTTTGATTGAAATAATTTTCATCCACAGGCCTTTCGACTGTGCTCAAGGTGGCATCTGCTTGAATTAATTGTTTTTCAACACTCATTAAGCACAACGCCAATGCGCTCATACCACTTGCCGATGATGCAATTCCTGAACTATGAGGAAAAGTGTTTTTCGTTTCTATTTTGAATTTATAATATCTTAAAAAAGGTAAATAAACTTCAATACGCTCAAAAAAAGTTTGGATTTTTGGTTTGAAATCATCTTTCTTTTCACCATCTAAATACACATCAAATTCAAAATCAAAAGCATTTTCTTTTTTTGAAAAAGTGAGCGTTGTAATCGTTTTACAATTATTTAGTGTAAAACTTATGGATGGGTTTTCAGGGATTTGGTCTTTCTTTTTTCCCCAATATTTTACCAACGCAATGTTACTGGGCGATTCCCAAGTTACCTTTCCGCTTTCAACCGTTTTTGAATATGCTTTAGGAATAAATTGTTGTTCAGTCATTCTAATTTAAATCTGAAGACAAAGATAATAGTTTTACCATGGTTTTGTAGTTTCTTGCGGTTCCAGTAACTTTTAACTTGCGTTCATAGGTATTCATATTAAACTTTGTTCGTCCGTAACCTGTTGAGGAATAAAAATAAAGACAGTCATTTTTAATGACAACTTCTTCATTTTCATAAATCATTTCTTGAGTTTTTTCAATTAAATGTTCATCAGGAATGTTACTTAAAAGTATAAAATAACAGTGCTCTTTCTTTTCTTCTGAAAAAGGACACCTATCAAAAATTGCTTGTAACTCATTATTGGTTTTTACTATGACTGAAACTTCAAAACCAAAATGACTATGTATAAGTTTTTGAATTTCTGTTTCTAATTCGGACGCCTTTTTTGAAGATTGAAAAATAATATTCCCACTCTGAATATAAGTTTGAACGTTTTGAAAACCTGCATTTGTTAACAAATCACGTAATTCTGACATGGGCACTTTTTTGTGTCCACCAACATTGATACCTCTTAAAAGTGCGATGTAAGTTGGCATTATTAGAAATCTTGATTTTGGTTGAGAATTCTTAAAATAACAATGCGCTCATGGTAAATTGTATAGTGAATTGAAAAATTGAAATGTTCTAAATTTACAATTCTCACATTTTTATATCGTAATTGAAATGCTTTGGGCATCAAACAAATGACACGTAAATGATTGAACAAATCATCCATAAAAGATGTTTCCTTGTTATATAATTTGAAATAGCACATTGCTCTATAAAGTTCTTTATCTGCTTCTTTGGAAATTTCATAATTCACGCCCATAACGTTTTAAAACTTCTGTAATTGGCATGGTTTCCAATGTTCCATTTTCCATTCTATTCAACATATCATCCATCATTTTTTTGTATTCTTCGGATGGTTCGCTGTAACGCATTGCCGTATCTTCCAAAGTATATTCAATATAATTTTTTAGTGAGCGTTTTTGTAGTTTCGCTTGATTTTCAAGAATTTCAATAGCTTTATCATCTAACTCTATTAATTTTTTTGTTTTTCCCATGATGTAAAAAAGTGTATATATCAAATATATACATTAAATATATATTATGCAATATAAAAATTATTCTGAAATTGATCTAGCAGCAATATATGCCCCTGTCCATGCATTTTGAAAATTAAAACCTCCTGTTATGGCATCTACATTAATCACTTCGCCTGCAAAATAAAGGTTCTTATGAAGTTTACTTTCATAGGTTTTAAAATTAATTTCTTTTAATTCGACGCCACCAGCAGTAACAAATTCTTCTTTAAACGTGCTTTTTCCATCCACCTGAAAAATGGCTTGCGTAAGTTGTGATGCTAAACTTTCTAACTGGCTTTTATTTAAATCTGCCCAACGGGTTTCTTGATTCATATTAGACGCCAATACCAATTTTTGCCACAAACGTTTAGGCAAGTCAAACTGAGTTGATTTGAGCACTGTTTTTTTGGCTAAATCGTGTTTTAGTGTTTTTAAAATATCTAAACAATCTTCAAACGTTTGTTTTATAAAATTAACTTCAATTTGAAATTTATAGTCTCGTTTTGCTAATTCTATAGCGCCAAAAGCTGATAATTTTAAAATGGCTGGTGCGCTCATTCCAACATGCGTAATAAGTAATGGTCCATCACTCCATAAATCGGTTCCTAAAACTTTAACCTCGACATTTTGAACTACAACTCCGGGAATACCCTTGATACGTTCGTCTTTAATATCAAATGTAAATAATGAAGGAACAGGTTGTGAAATACTATGACCCAAGCTTTCTAAAAGATTCCAGATTTTAGGATTACTTCCTGTTGCTATTAATAATTTTTTGCAAGAAAAAATAATGTCTTTTGTTGAAATTTCAAAACCATTTGACTGCACTTCGACAAGCTCAGTGTGACACGTTCGAGGAGAGATTGTAGTCACACTTTGATTATATAAAACCTCAACCTTATGTTTTTTGGCTTCATTTAAAAAACAGTCAATAATCGTTTGTGACGTATTTGACACTGGAAACATTCTACCATCTTCTTCAATCTTCAATGCAACGCCTCGTTTTTCAAACCATTCAATGGTATCGCCCGTCATAAATTGATGAAAAGGCCCTAGCAATTCCTTTTCGCCACGTGGATAATTTTTTATGAGTTCTTGGGGAATAAATTCGGCATGCGTTACATTACATCTTCCACCTCCAGATACTTTCACCTTTTGCAAGCCTTCTTTCCCGCGTTCAAGAATCGCTACTTTTAAAAGTGGATTTTGTTCTGCAATGTTAATAGCTGCAAAAAAACCTGCAGCTCCACCACCAACAATAATCACATCTTTTTCAATCATAGTCTCTCAGGGAAGTCTGAAATAATACCATCTACCCCATAAGATTTTATTCGTTTTATGGGTTTTAAGTTGTTTACCGTAAAAGTGAATACTTTAAAATCTTCCTTTAATTTTTCGACAATCTCTTGGGTCAACATGGTGTAATCGGGATGAATGGAAACCGCATTTATAGTTTTTGCAAAATTTACAGCTTCATCCAAATTAGTATCGGTAATCACTCCTAAAGGAATATTTGGGTTTACTTTATGAACCGTTTCCAATAAGTTCGTTTGAAAACTGGAAACTATAATATTTTTATATTCCCAACCTTTTTTCTCAACAAAAAAAGCGATTAACCGACTTGCTTCGTCAGCCGTATCGTGTCCTTTTAGTTCTATATTTAACAAACACTTATTGTTTACAAAAGTTAAAACTTCAGACAAGGTTGGTATTTGGCAGTGTCCTTTGACTTCAACACGCTTTAATTGGTTCAATGTATATTTTGAAACCTCGCCAGAAGTATTCGTCATTCTGTCTAATGTGAAGTCATGAAACACCACTAACTGTCCCGATGCACATCTATGTACATCTATTTCAATACCATCGACACCTAAACTCAAAGCTTTTTTAATAGATTCTAAAGTGTTTTCGGCTAAATGCCCTTTAGCTCCTCGATGACCTATGCGTAATATGTTTTTATCCACTTTATAATTCTTATTAAAAATATTTTGACAAATTTAACATTAATAAAGTGGTTTTTAATGCATAAGTAATTAATCTTAATAGTGAAGTGATTTAAACTTTTCACAATTGGCTAAAAATGGTTCTTTTTTTGTCCATGAACCAGCTACTCAGGCTTAAATTTTTCATTTCAATCAGAAAAGTTTCAACGAGTTCAATAGAAAACTATCAAAAACCAAACCCTAATTTAAATGCTAGAAGCAATCCATCATGACTATGAAATGCCGAAAAATTTCCCGTAACCATATTTGCTGCATTAACAAAAATACCGCCACCCACAGAGGTATTCCATCTATCGGAATCATCATCTTTAACCCAAACCCTACCGTAATCGGCGCCACCATACAAACCAATATTTAACGGCAATAGCCCAGTTTTTACTTTACGCAAATTTAAACGTAAGTCGGTACTTTGCACAAACGCAGTTTTACCTGTAAAACGTTCGTTTCTATAACCTCTTAACCCATTGTTTGCACCAATATTTGCTGCTTGATAAAATTCGAAATCATCGCCTAAATTAATCTGCGCTTTAAGTTTGCTAGCCAAAACCAGTTGTCCACTTGGTAATAATTTATAATCGAAAGCGATTTCTGGGATGATATAACCAAACCCTTTTGAGGTATCAACATTATTTTTATATCCTGCTTCAAAAGCGACCAGCATCCCTAAGGTAGGAAAGGCTTCATTATCGGAATTTGAATACTGGTACTTCGTCTGAATTCCATAAAAACCATTGCTAACTTCTATTATGTCGTTTAATACCAGATTGATAAAGCGTCCTTCAGTTTCTTCAACTTCATTATGCTCATAAGATACTCCAACTTCAAAACTAGCACCAAAACGCCCTCGCCAAATTAAAGAAGGCGCCACTTTAAACAAACTAATTTTTACACGGTTATAATCTAAACCGACGTCTAAACCATCATTCTCATCTGCTTCATAATTTGGTGTTTCATTTCCAAAACCAAAGAAATTCATTGCAAAATTAGGGCTTGTAAAATGTGCTTTCAAACCTAAATTCATGTTGCCTACCACATTAGCAAACTCTCCTTTATAATGTAAATCGAAACCTTCTGTAGCGAAATAATAAGCCCCAGAAAGTGTGTGTTGTGACGTAAACGGATTGCGCTCGAAACCGTATTTAGTAAACGTATTTGACAACCCTATTTTAAAACCATCATCTGGATTAGCGCCTATGGTTGGAATGAGCTGATTGGTATTGTTTTTTAACTTTTTATAATCGTATACATTGGTTTCGTAATCATCGGTTAATTTCACATTTCCGTTGGTAGTTTTAAATGTATTTTCTTTGGATTTGTAATCGTAAATTTTAACTTTTTTTCCGTTTAAAATATCGTAGGTATCATTATTTTGACCGCCAATTAACCGTATTTTAATGAGCATATCGGCTTCACCTGAAACATTAAAAACATCGTCGTCGTCCAACCCATACACCCAAATTTCATTGGTATCATTACAATTATATGTGCGTTGATGAAACACATCTGCCTTTTCTCCTTTTTTAATACGATATGCAGTCACTTTTGTATTGCCATTTGGCAGGCGTTCAATTTCAAACCAATCGTCTTTACTTGTTCCTTTTACAATACCAAACTTGTTTATATGATTGTAATAAGCGTCCGAAATTTTTTGAAGATTACTGCGCCTTCCTCGAAGTTTTAATTTGATATCTTGAATGGTTTCGTCCTGCACTTCCTTTGGAAAATTGGCAAATGTTTTATCTATAACTTCATCAGTTAAATTATCTACTATTTGCTTCACTTGCGCGTTCCAAACCTTGCGATCCGACTGGTTAATCAGTGCCATATCCAACGGATAAGGCTCCAAATTAAACCACTTCGGGTTCTTTAAATCCTCATCATAGGATTTCATTAATCGCAACCCAGGAATTACCGAGGTGGCAAAACCCAACAAGACACCATCTGCCATTTTAGAAAATACTTGATCCCTATCTCTGGGAACAGGTCGGTACATTGTTTTTCCGCTTTCTTTAAATGCTGCCCAACGCCATTGGTCTTCGTGCCTATCCCAATCGCCAATAAGCATATCGAACAAACGTGCTCGAATATAAGCCGCTTCGTCCAAAACAAAATCTTCATCTTTATTAATCTTTTTCAACAAATCATCGGTACTAATCATAGTATTCGAAAACCCAAAACTTGCTTTATCACCATGTCCGTCATCGGTACGCTCTTCAATCATATATAACTCATCACCAAACTCATCGTTAAAAATGCCAATTGCTTTTTGTTTTGGCACATAATACAGCACAGGATTTGTATGGTAAACACCCACAGCATCAGCTAAAGTGCCCACCACAAATGGTGCATACGGGTGCGAACCTGTAAAAACGTCCTGTAGCAAGCCTTCGGTGTAAGTATCTTCAAACTCGCCTTCAATATATTGATCTTTAAAAGCTACTGCTTGTAAATACTGAATGGCATTTTTCCGAAGGGCGCGCATAACGTATTCCCTACCTTGCTTGTCTTTTAATCGCAGCGATTTAGATTGGTGTCCTCCTCCTTTTCTAATGGGAGTCAAGCCGCCAAAAAGCGTATCTAAATCTACTATTGGCGCTTTAACTTCTGTACCGTAATAGTTTCGAAAACGTTCTCCCCAAATCGTTCTATATACGCCTCCTTTAGTGATTTCTTCTTTTTTATAAATAGACGCTGTTTTTTCCTTTGGAAATGATGCTGGATAATTAGTAGCTTCTCCTCCCTTATCTTTTGAAAGCACGTCTGTTTGAAACACCACGTTGCCATCTTCAGCCGAAAAAAAACGAACTTTGGAAGAACCATCTGTATAAACATCCAATATGGCATAACCAGGTGTTGCATAAGAAAATTGCCCTTTTCCCACATTTCGAGTGGCTGAAATTTTAGATCCTGAACCACTTATAATTTGCGGTAAATTATCTTGAAATATATACTGCAAGTTATGATCGTGTCCCGAAACAAAAATGACCTTGTCATTTTCTTGAGATAGGGTAATGACGCGTTTTCTAAAGGTGTTGTACAGCTTATTTTGCACATCTACAGTTGTAACCCCTCCTGTTTTTCTTACGAGATTTTTTAGTGTTCCAAGTACTGGAAATGGTTTTAAATGGCTTGAAAATGAATATTGCCCACCATGCGAACCATTCGTAAACATAGGATGGTGCACAGCTATTAGCGTTGTTTTTCCTTGCGCTTTTTTAATTTCGCCTTCAAGTTCATCAAAAAACTTGGTTCTGGTTTTTATGTCACAATCGTCGTTAATGGTCGGATAGTTATCCCAATCGGCTAAATACCATTCCGAATCTATAATAATTAATACGACATCATCCGAAATGTCTACTTTTTCAATTGGGCAACCGTTTTCGGGCAAAAAAGTGTTTTTGCCTAATTTATCTTCAATAAAATCTTCTTGTCGTTTTAAACCTTTAATACCAGAATACCAGTCGTGATTTCCGGGAATAAAAATGGTTTTTCCTTTAAAATTTTTAACCGCTGCTGTTTGTATATTCAATTGATGTTCTGCAAATGCCCTACTTTGATGATTTTTTTTTGGTAAGCCTTTCGGATATACATTATCACCTAAAAAAATAGCCGTACTGTGTTCTGTAGCTTTACTTAGTGCGTTTTTAAATGCTTCCAACGCTTTTGAGGAAGTGCCTAAAGGTGAGTTTCCAGCATCACCAATTAAGTAAAATGAGTAGGCAATGTCTTTTTGGAGCAAATCTTTTTCCCGGTTTGAATCCTTGTACTGTGGATGATAAGTAGCACAAGCATTCAAAAATATAGCGGCGATAAAAATGGCAATTATTCTTATTTGAGAAGTCATTTGGTCAGTTTTATATTTTTGATAAAGATAGATTATCGCTAACTATCTTAAAATTTGTTTAGACAAAAATTAATGCGTTTGCTAGCATCACTTCATTCAGTAGATATCATTTAAGCCTCCTTACAAAACTAAATTATTGAAACGAGAAAGCATTGCCTAAATTTACGACAAATAAACACGAATGTTTAAATTCATCAAAGTTTAGTATTTTTACTTTAAATCGTAATCTCTTATGGATAATCTTATTGCTGAAGTCGAAAAACACGTCATTCATTTATTAAATGAAAAACTAAGTAGCCACTATATTTACCACAATTTGGCACATACGCAACTTGTCGTTGAAAAGGTCAAAGAATTATCTGACTTATCAAATTTAAGTGATTCTGAAAAAGAAATATTGGTATTAGCTGCTTGGCTTCATGATACGGGTTATACTGAAGGTATAGAAAAACACGAAGAGAAAAGCATTTCTATTGCTGAAGATTTTTTAAAGAACCACAATGCTTCTGAAGATACTATCAAAGCTGTTAAGGATTTAATTTTAGCTACAGTAATGGGATACGAACCCAAAAATATAAGCGAGAAAATTATTCGTGATGCCGATTTTGCCCACATTGGAAGCAAAGATTTTGGAGATGCTACAGAATTACTTAGAAAAGAATGGGAACTTACTTGTGATAAAACTTTGACGGATGCCGAATGGTTAGAAGAGAACATTCATTTTTTAACCAACAACCATCGGTTTTATTCCGAAGCAGCTTCAACAAATTGGACTGCAACGAAAACAAAAAATTTATCGCGATTATTAAAGCTTCAAAATAAGATAAAGCAAGATTCCGTTAAACTTAAACAAAAGAAAACAGAATTAAGTTTTAAAAAAAACAAAGCTGAATTGCCCGAACGCGGTATAGAAACCATGTTTAGAGTCACTTTAAGAAATCATATCACTTTAAGCAACATAGCCGATACTAAAGCTAATATCCTCCTATCGGTAAATGCCATAATTGTGTCATTGGTTTTATCAAATTTGGTTTCTAAATTAGATAATGCCTCAAATAAATATCTCATTATACCAACAATTATTTTTGTACTCTTTACGGTAGCTTCTATTATTTTGTCCATTTTAGCGACACGTCCAAATGTTACCAGCGGAAAGTTCACAAAAGAAGACGTTGCCAATAAAAAAGTAAATTTATTGTTCTTTGGAAATTTCCACAAAATGAGTCTAGCAGATTTTGAGTGGGCTATGGGAGAAATGATGCTAGATAGAGAGTATTTATACGCTTCTATGAAAAAGGATTTATATTTTCTTGGATTGGTTTTAGATAAAAAATATAAAATACTTAGGTTAACCTATAGCGTATTCATGATTGGTATTATTATAAGCGTTATTGCTTTTACCATCGCATTTAACCTTAATACTCGCTAAGAGACTGTTTAAGCTTTAATTTCTCTAATTAAATCGTCGTAGGTATAAAACGCTTTGTCTTTTTTGTCTTTGTGGTACAGTAAACTAACGCGAATCGCTTTCAATCCAGTTACTGCTTGCAAATCCTCCAATTCAACAATTTCCACATCATCATCTAAATAATTTTTCGATTGTAAAAATTTAATGTAGCGTAAGTATTCTTGTTCGTCTTGTTTTTGGGAATAAATAATGCTTATTTTTCCTTTTTGGGTGACACGCTCTTGGGTTCCTTTTATAAATGCTTTATCAACACGTTTTTTTACAATTTGGTACCGCGCATTATAAGTACCGTCTACATCAAACTGCTTTTCATCCATTCTAAAACTAATGGATAATGGCTGATTGAACACTAAAATCATGGAAGCCACATCTAAACCAATAGGAAAGGTAGGTTGCATTTGGTAATAAGCATTTTCCATTTCGCACATCACCTGCAGTTGCCACAATCTTAAATTATATAAATAAATAGGATTGAAACTTTCTTCTTTAGTAATAGCTTCACCTATATACATGTTGTGTTCTACGCCATCTGTTTTAAAGCGTTCAAAATAATGTGGATACATTTTTTGTGCCTCTTCTTGTTTTTTATCTAGCAGCGAAGCCATTTTTTTGTTGATACTAGAAATTGTATTGTCATAGTTTTCTCTATGCTTATAAAAAGTACCAACCTTAGCTTCAATCGATTCTTTATATACATTGATAATGGCATGCAATACTTCAAATTTTGATAGATGTTCTAATAAGGGATTGATGTCATGTTTTAAAAATCCTGTAATTTGTTGTTCGCTATCTACCTGGAAATGGGCATCTAATCCTTCTAAATAATTATCTATTTGAAATATAAACTGCTCATATATAGGAAATTGCTCTTCTTTAAAAGCTTCATTCAGAATGATTTTTACTTCATTAAGCTGTAACATTAAATCCTGCTGCGTTGCCCAATTTCTTGCTTCAGAAGACCCTTTGATATCAATTTGTCCATATAATGGATAAATGTCTTCAAACGAAATTTTGTTAAATACCGCTTGATTGCCGTTAAATTGTTCTTTTATAAAGGTTTTTGCTTCTTTTTCGAATTTCCAATGCACACTTGGATGAATAGATGTACATTCTTGTTGAATGACAGCTTCAATTAAATTCTCCTCTTCTCTTTTTGAGCGTAAAACTGCAGACACGATATATGGCATCACATCATTTAGCTTATTAGCATTGATGCTATTCAAAACTTTGGGTTCAGGTGAAACGATTTCTAATACCCCTAGTAAATCATCACCATCGGCAATGGGTGCTAAAATAACGCTTTTAATGCCTTGGTTTTTAAAAGTCTCCAACTGTGGCGCCCGTCCTTGAGAACACTCGCACAGCCTATCTACATCGGATACCGCATAGAATTTCTTTTCCTTTAGTAATTTATCATAAGAACCATGACATAAAGCCTGCTTGCACGGTTTTGGCTCATCGCTATTAATTAAAAAACTGCTATTGCCCATACCAAGAACGGATTCAAAAAGACCGTCTTCCTTATTGTATACCGAAAAACCTACCTTTATGTTTTTAATACCTAAAAGCGATTGAAATGTTTTGTGAAAGTTTTCTATAAAATCTTCATCGACACATTCTTCATCTATAATAAGATTAGATTTGATGTTTGAAATAGACTGATCGTCTGTGACATCAAAAATGTTTGATATTACAAAACCTTTGAACAAATAACTATTGGGCGGAAATTTTTCTTTCCAAAGCGCGATGTTATCAAAATTATCCAACAACTCATCATAATCTTCTTGGGTAATTTTTTTAGCGCTTTCGGTTGGTGTTATTTCACAAAAATCGGCATTATATAAAATTTTATAATAGCGTAAAATGCCATGCTCATCAGGAATTTCATAAAAAAACGGGCGTTTTAAATTTAAATTATAGCCATAGCAGAAATTTAAAATAACTATACAGGTGATAATATACGTATCATCTTCTGGCATGTTTTTAATTTGCAAGACAAAATCATCTCCAGCATGTTTGATAATATTTTTAAAACGGTTGGACGTATTGAATACTATATTTTGAAATGGTATGGATGCCGTTTTAATTTCGTTATTGGTTAAAATAGGACTAAAGGTATCCTGCAGAATAACTTCTATAGGTTTTTTATAGGTTTCTAGCAACGATAACTCTGTAAATCCCGCTCTTAATTCAGGATAGGGTTTCTGAATTTCTAGAATTCGTTTGGCTTTGGCTGCAACAAACTCATCATCGCTATTAACAAGCGCCTCGTAAGTTTTAAGAAGTTCATTAAAACTTATTTTAAAAATCATTGGCGATTCAAGATGCTCGTATTGGTCCATGCCTTTAAATTTAAGAATTGTAAAAATACAAATTAATTCAGTTAGTCTTAAACATCTTAAATTAATTACAACATGTAAAAATTATTAAGTAATGAACTCGTTTGAACGAGTTCATTACTTAATAATTGGTCGCATTAAGCCTTCTTGAGCTACCGAAGCTATCAATTTCCCGTCTCTGGTAAATATATTTCCTCGGGCAAAACCTCGGGCATGGGAAGCACTTGGAGATTCCATAGAGTACAACAACCAATCATCAAAATCAAAATCTCTAAAATACCACATAGAATGGTCTAAACTTGCCGTTTGCGTATTGCCCCAATGTGCTTTACTGGCATGCGGGTAAAGCACCGAACTTAAAATATTATAATCTGAAATATAGGTTAATATTTGCTGTTTTGTAGCTAAATCCAAGTTCTTTGCATCACCTTTCAACTTAAACCATACATCGCTGAATGGTGGTAAATCTTTCTTGTCCAAAGGATTTACTATCTCGGTTGGCTTAAATTCAATAGGACGCTCAATTTCAAAAAAAGCTTTAAGACTTTTTGGTAAATAATCTCCAAATTGCTGAAGAATGTCTGTCCAACTCAACAAATCTTCAGGTTGTTTTAAACTAGGCTTCATCGCTATTTGATGATCATAGCCTGCCTCCTTTTTATGAAACGATGCCGATAATATAAAAATGGTTCTTTCCTTCTGATGTGCTGTAACCCGACGTACTGAAAAACTACCACCATCCCTTACAATGCTTACGTTATAGGTAATGGGCAACTCTAAATTACCAGCTTCCAAAAAATAGGAATGCATCGAGTGCAATACCCTATTGTTGGTTATTGTTCTACTAGCAGCATGAATGGCTTGCGCCAATACCTGGCCCCCGAAAACAATGGGACTACCAATGGTTTTACTTACGCCATTAAATTCAGTGTTGCTAATCTTTTCTAAGACTAATAGACTTAATAAATCGTTTACTGTGGTCATATAAATATTTTAATTCATTAGATGGATTTTTAAAAATAATAAATCCTACTATATCTGCTTTTACACTACCAAATGCTTTAGAGAGTCTCTTAACTTTTCCATATTGGTATGTTTGGAAAATCGTTCCAATACCAATTTTAACTTCGGATTGATAAACGTTTTACAAAAGGGTTTTTCAGGATTCTTTATATAGTAATTTTGAATGTCATCTCTAGATGCTTTAAAGGATTGAAACGAATACACTTTGGTTATTAATTTGCTGTCAAATTCCTTTTGAAAATTATTTATAATGGCTTTTGATTGCTGATTTTGTGCTTCTGAAAACGTATAAATTGCTGAACGATATTTTGTTCGCATGGAATGATTGCTCGTACTTTTATGTGTATACAAATGAATTTCGACGAGCGTTTCTAATGAAATTATTTCAGGCTTAAAATGAACAATCACAGCTTCTGAAAATGAGGCATTTTCATCAATAGATGCAACATAACCTTGTTCTACTTTTTCAATACCTAGCAACGATTGAAAAACAGCTTCTGTACACCAATGGCAACCGCCTCCTAATGCTATTTTAGAAATTAATTCCATTGTAATTGCTTGCGTTCGTTCCAATAAGCTACGGGTTCAACACTAAAGCTTTTTAACAAAACCATGTCTTCTTCATTTAAAATAATCGTGTTCGCTTTTAGATTTTCCTGTAACTGATTAACGGTACTTGCTCCGCTTAAAACCATACTTTCAGGAATGGTTGCATTGCAAAATTGTAAAGCGATAGCATCTACCCCAACATCATATTTATATGACAAATTTTCAAGTGCACTATATAAATTATGATATGTTGGAAAGTTTTTATTTCTAAAAATCCTACCATTTGCCAAAGCTTCTTTAACAATTAATTGTTTGTCCTCTTGTTTTAATTGAGCACTAATACTTAAAATACTTTGGTCTAAAATATTATAGGTACTTTGAAAGGTATCGAACAAAGATCTACCATCAACAGAAACTTCTAAAGCCTTTTTAATAACCTCAACTTGGTTATCACCTGTTGTTGAAATTCCGATTTTTATTTGGTACTCCCTTTTCAAATAAGCCAATTCATTTAAAACTTCGGCATTTTCCAAAACTCCCGTTTCTAAAGTTGCTGAATGGATTTGATAGGTGGTTAAAAAAGGCAATAGCTTTTTAGATACTTGCCATTGCTCTTTTAATTTAGAAATACTATGCTCTTTCACTTCGTGAATTATAGCATTTTTATCAAAATTGGCTGTGTAGGTGTACCCCCATTTTGTTCCTATTTGAATGTTTTTATCATTTTTGTCTGCTAACCAATCTATCAGTAACGCTTCAGCTAATCCATAACCCGGTGCAGTATCGAAATAACGAACCCCTAAATTATAAGCAGCATCCAATACCTTAAACCCATTGACTTTAAGCTCATTGACATCGCTTTTTACTACGGTATTGGTCCTTACATTAATATAATGCGGCCTTCCAATAGCCGCCATTCCTAATCCTAAATTCACTATTGTTTTTTTACTGAATGACATTTATTTACGAACTACACGATAACATGGAGCAACCTATTTTATGTCGTGCCCAATCGGGTCGTTTGGCAAACCATTTTTCATATTTAGGCTGTTCGTCATATGGTTTTTTAAGCATTTGAAATAATTCATCAATTAACTTATACTCACCTTTATCGGCATCATCAATAGCTAATTGTGCCATATAATTCCGGAGCACGTATTTTGGGTTGACCAAATCCATTTTTTCTTTTCGTTCTTCGGAATTTGTTTGTTCTTGTCCCAAACGCTCGGCATACCGCTGAAACCACGCTTCCCATTTTTGTTGAATTTCCGCGGTTATTTCTGTTGGAATATAAAAAGCATCTTTAACAACATCCAATCCTTCGGAAGCTTTTTCAATATTGAAATCACTTAATTTTCTAAAGAAGATGGTCATATCGGTTTCTGTGAGCAACAAATTATCTTCCAAATCTTGAACTAATGAGGCATCAAAAACATCTTCAATTTCCAATCCTAATTTAGAACGCATCATTTCTAAAGACTTCACTTCGAAATCTGCTTTATATTGGTCTAAAATACGTTCAAGTGCTTCTGCATCTTCAATTAAAGGAAAGAGTGCGTTTGCTAATTTATATAAATTCCACAACCCAATGTTTGGTTGGTTGCCATAACGGTAACGTTTATGTTGGCGATCGGTCGTGTTGGGCGTCCATCCAAAATCGAAGCCTTCCAACCAACCGTAAGGTCCATAATCTATAGTCAAACCAAGGATGGACATATTATCGGTATTCATCACACCGTGTACAAAACCGACCCGTTGCCAGTGAATAATCATATCCAAAGTCCGTTGCATCACTTCCTTAAAAAAAGCTAAATATGTGTCTTTTGAAGGTTCGCCCAAATCACTAAAAAAATACTTAATCGTATAATCTACCACCGTTTTTAAAGTGTTGAAATCTTGTCGAGCAGCAAAAATTTCGTAGTTGCCAAAACGTAAAAAAGATGGTGCCACTCTGCAAACAATCGCACCTTTTTCATATTCTGAATTACCATTATACATGACATCCCGCAAAACGGCATCACCCGACAATGCCAACGATAAGGCCCGGGTAGTTGGCACACCCAAATGGTGCATGGCTTCACTACACAAATATTCTCTAATTGATGAACGCAATACTGCCAACCCATCGGCAGTTCGGGAATAAGGTGTTTCCCCTGCTCCTTTTAATTGAAGTGCCCAACGTTTATTGTTATGCTCAACTTCTACTAAATTAATAGCGCGTCCATCACCTAATTGTCCTGCCCAATTTCCAAATTGATGCCCACCGTAGCACATGGCATAAGGCGCAGTATTTGGTAAAATTGCGTTCCCTGTAAATACTTCTAGAAATTCCTTAGTTTGTGAATCTTCTTTTGAAAGCCCTAAATTTTCCAACATTTCGGGCGACACGTGAAGCAATTCCGGTTTTGTAGTTTGTTTTGGATTCACATAAGAAAAACAGGCTTTTTCAACCTGCCTTCTTGTATTTTCAAGAATAGGATCTGAGGGTAATTCTTTATTAAATGTGTCTTTTATATTCAGTTTCATCATTTTAATCTATCTCCGTACAATTTTCTAAGTTTCGCCAATTTTGGCGTAATGACAAAATTACAATAGCCCTGTTCTTTATTGTTGCTATAATAATTTTGATGATAATCTTCGGCTTTATAAAATATTTCCAAAGGACTTATTTCGGTAACTATGGGGTTATCATAATAGTCAGCCACTTTTTCTATGACAGCTTCAGCTATTTGCTTTTGCGCTTCGTCATGATAATAAATAACCGAACGGTATTGTGTACCAACATCAGCTCCTTGTTTATTCATCGTTGTAGGGTCGTGGGTGGTCATGAAAATAAACAAGATATCTTCATAAGAAATAATGTTCGCATCAAATGTTATTTGAACCACTTCGGCATGCCCCGTTAATCCAGAACAAATTTCGCGATATGTTGGATGCCCAGGCGCATCGCCTCCAGAATATCCCGACACTACTTTTTCAACACCTTTTAATTCTTGGAAAACTGCTTCTGTACACCAAAAACAACCGCCACCGACTGTTGTTACTTGTAAATTTTTGTTTGTCATTATATTACCCTTCCGTCTTTCAACTTAAAAAAGTTGAAATCCACCTTCCCTCAAATTAAGGGAAGGAATTAATTGTTTATTTTTCTAATATCATAGATTCTGAATTGATGCAATACCTCAATCCGCTAGGTTCTGGTCCATCTGAAAATACATGACCTAAATGGGCATCACAGGTATTACACATAACCTCAACACGAACCATACCATAGGCGGTATCTCTTTCGTACTTAATAGCATTTGGCTTTATGGGTTGTGTAAAACTGGGCCACCCCGTACCAGAACTAAATTTAATAGTAGAATCGAACAACGGTGTACCACAACACACACAATTGTATTGCCCTTCATCATAAATACTACAAAGAGCACCACTATGCGGAGGTTCTGTGCCTTTTTGCCTTGTAATTCTAAATTGTTCTGGGGTTAATATTTCCTTCCATTCATCCTCTGTCTTTTCAACACGTTTGTCTGGTGTTGGGTTTCCTTTTATAGTGAAATTGATAATTTCTTTCCAAGTTAGCATAGCAATGTTTCCTTTCTTTTTAAATTATTTTCAATATGCCTTTCAATCGTAAATAAGTCGGAAGTTATTAAAAAAACTTTCGTTTTTTATTTGCTACGACCAGTTGGAATAAGAGCTCTTCTTGACTTTTTCTATTTCCTAAAACCTGCCTGCCGGCAGGCAGGCAGGAATGGCTAAAATTCGTCCATATTTCGTTACTTTTTTTATACGTAGTGGTGCTATGTCTTTCAAAAAGTGCCTCATCTCTACAAATTTTATCTCATTTTCGGTTAAAAACAAAAAGTCAAGATGTGTTCTAAGCATCTATAAATCTACAACAAATAATTTACTTCTGATGATTTCCAAATACTTCAATCCTCTATTTTAAATGAAACACCAACCTATTGAAAAAATACAATAATTTAAAAATACACAAACATTTAACTTAAAAACAGATGATATAATAATTTTTACTACTTTTATTTAAATATAACCAACTAAAACCATTATTATGTTTTCAAAATCAAATTTAATTTCTACGCTAGTTACCACGCTTTGGGGCTTTTTTGGAGGGTGGCTAATTTGGGGGATCATTGGAGACCCCATACTTAAAGAACATATTCCAACCGATGGTTTGATAAAAGAAATTCCCGATATGCCACTTTTGGCATTAGGCTGTTTAATTGTAGGATTTGCATTTTCTACGATGTACTCTAAATGGGCTAGTGACACACACAGTGTATCTATTGGTGCTAACTTCGGGGTATGGCTAGGTATTTTAATTGGCTTGGGTGATGGTTTGATAGATAACGCTACAGCTAATATTATTGATTTATCTGGAACGCTCATAAATGCGGTTCTTTATATTGTTCATTTTGCTATCATGGGCATTTTAGCTAGTTTAGTTTATAGCAAATTTAGCTCTGGGAATTAGATTCATTTTAAAATTGTGCCTAATTCAATTGAAAAAAAAAAGCTGTTGCGTAAATATACACAACAGCTTTTCGTTTTATCAGTTATAATGGCTAATACCCTTTATTCAGAACATAAGCTGCATCATTCCAACGAAGCTCTTGTTTAAATCTATATAAATCGGTTTTTTCATCTATTAATAAAAACTCGATGTCCATAATTTCTGCAAAATCTTCTAACGATTCAGTAGAAATATTTTGGCTGTAACAAGTATGGTGTGCGCCACCTGCATAAATCCATGCTGCCGCTGCTGTTTGCAAATCTGGTTTTGCATCCCAAAGGACGCGTGCAACAGGTAATTTAGGAAGTTCGTCTTTAATTTCTACAGCCTCTACCTTGTTTACCAACATTCTAAAACGGTTACCCATGTCTACCACCGATGCGTTTAGTGCACTTCCTGCGCCACCATTAAACACCAATCTTACGGGATCTTCTTTACCTCCAATTCCTAAAGGATGGATTTCACAAGACACATCGCCTTTAGCAATCGTTGGACAAATTTCTAACATGTGAGAGCCTAAACAGGTCATATTATCTGGATCGAAATGATACGTGTAATCTTCCATAAAACTGTTTCCACCTTCTAAACCGGCACCCATAACTTTCATGGTACGCACTAAAGCTGATGTTTTCCAGTCGCCTTCTCCACCAAAACCATAACCACTTGCCATTAAACGCTGTGTTGCAATGCCTGGTAATTGTTTCATGCCATGTAAATCCTCAAACGTATCGGTAAATGCTGTATAACCACCGTTTTCTAAAAAGGCACGCATACCCAACTCTATTTTGGCTGCGTCTTTTAAAGAAGCACGCATGGCGCCATCTGATTTAATTTTGGCAGCCATTACATAGGTATCATCATACTCCTGCACAAGATTATCAACTTGTGCATCGGTAATTTGATTTATATAATCCACTAAATCGCCAATACCGTAACCATTTACTTCGTATCCAAATTTAATTTGAGCAGACACTTTATTTCCGTCGGTCACCGCAACTTGTCGCATATTGTCACCAAAACGGGCTACTTTCATACGTCTGCTATCGGCTACTGCATTCGCTACACGACACCAATCGGCTACTTTTTTAATAACCTTTTCGTCTTTCCAATGTCCTACTACCACCTTGCGATTTAATCGAAGTCTAGATGCTATAAATCCAAACTCACGACCACCATGTGCCGATTGATTTAAATTCATAAAATCCATATCGATAGTTCCCCAAGGAATATCTCTATTGAATTGTGTGTGCAAATGCAAAAATGGTTTTTGTAATGCATTCAAGCCTGCAATCCACATTTTAGCTGGCGAAAATGTATGCATCCAGGTAATGATACCTATACAATTATCGTCATTGTTTGCTGCTTTACAAATAGCATGAATTTCTTCTGGCGATTTTACCGTTGGTTTAAAAACCACATTTACCGGAATAACGGTATTTGCGGTATAAGCATCTGCAATTTCTTTAGAATGTTCAGCAACCTGTTTTAATGTTTCAGGGCCGTATAAATGTTGGCTTCCGGTTACAAACCATACTTCGCCTAATTTTAAATTGATCATTTTTATTTTAAAAAGTGTTATTAAACTCGTTTAAACTTTTCACAATTGGCCAAAAAAGTTTAAACGAGTTCATATTATGATAAATAAATATAAAGTCCTATAACCATGGCCACAATAGCAAAACCTACAGGTTTTAAATATTCCCAAGAAGTGATATCGACTTGCTTGGTATATTCTTGGTCATAATCTGTTTCTCTTGGATAAAATTTACTTACAGCATACATGATGATTACAACAAGAACAAAAAGCATTCCCATTAAATGTAAGAAGTGCGGGAAATACGTACCCGATTCTATGCACATTGGTCTCACAACATATAATAAGATTAAATACGTAATGGCGCTAAACAAAATAGCAATGTTTGCTGCTTTTCCTGACACGCGTTTGGAGAAGATACCAACTAATATAATAGCTAAAATAGGCACACTGTGCGTACCGTTTAGCTCTTGTAAATAGGTAAAGATACCACCTTGAACACCATATAACAACGGTGCTATTGCCATAGAAAATATAGCTAAAACAGTTCCGAAAATTTTACCTGCTTTTACAGTTTGTCTTTCTGAAGCGTCTTTATTGATGTATTCTTTATAAAAATCCAAACCAAATAAGGTTACCGAACTATTTAAAGCACTGTTAAACGAACTTAAAATAGCGCCGAAAAGTACTGCTGCAAAGAACCCGATAAACGCTACTGGCAACACCGCTTTTACAAGCATTGGATAAGCCTCATCGGCATTTGCCAAATCGCCATTGAAAATATAAAATGCAATGATACCAGGTAATACCACGATAAAAGGCCCTAATATTTTAATGAATGCTGCCAATAAAAGACCTTTTTGACCTTCCTTTAAGTTTTTAGCACCTAAGGCTCTTTGAATAATAGCTTGATTGGTTCCCCAATAATAAAAGTTCACGATAATCATCCCAGTAAAAAGTGTCCAAAATGGTACATCGGAATCTGGTCCTCCAATAATATCAAACTTCTCTGGAAGTGCTTTAGTTAATGTGCTTAAGCCCGTAAACATATTACCATCTCCTATATACATCAAACCAAAAATTGGTATTAAAGAACCGCCTACAATCAATCCCACAGCATTTATGGAATCGGATACAGCTACAGCTTTTAACCCGCCAAAAATGGCATAAATACTACCTATTATACCAATAGACCAAACAGTAATCCAAAGTGTCGTTACAGGACCTGTCCCTAACATTTCGGGAATATCGAACATGGTATTTATCGCTAATGCTCCAGAATACAATACGGTTGGCAACATAGATATGGCATATCCTAATAAGAATAATAATGAAACAATGGTTTTTGTTGTTTTTCCATAGCGATTTTCCAGAAATTGAGGAATTGTTGCAATACCACCTTTAAGGTATTTAGGCAACAATATAAACGCCGTAAATACCATAGCAATAGCAGCAACAACTTCATAAGCCATAATTGGCAGACCGTCCCTGAACGATACACCATTCATCCCTACAATTTGCTCGGTAGATAAATTGGTTAATAATAAAGACCCCGCAATAACTGGTCCCGTAAGACTTCTTCCTCCTAAGAAATAACCATCAGATGAATTCTCATCGGTTTTTCGTGTAGACCACCATGCGATAACAGCAACCAGTAAAGTAAAAGCAGCAAAAGATAAAATACCCATATTAATTTAATTTAGTTAATTATTTAGTTTACAATTATTTATTTAACAACCTTGTCCGTAATAAGCATCTTTGCCATGTTTACGGTCGTAATGTTTCTTTTTTAATGCATCTTTTAAAATAGCTGCATTCGGATTAATTTGCAAAGTTAAATAAGCCATTCTAGCAACTTCTTCACAGACAGCACTATTATAAACAGCTTTGGAAACGGTTGAACCCCAGGTAAATGGCGCATGGTTACCAACGAGAATCATACCTACTTCATTATAATCCAACCCACGTTCCTTGATGCAATCAATAATTTGATACCCCGTCATATGCTCATAATCGCCCGCAATATAATCATCTTTCATTGGTGGTGCACAAGGAATATTAGAAATTAAATGATCGGCGTGTGTAGTGCCAAAAATTGGGATATCCTTTACAGCCTGTGCCCATGCAGTTCCGTAAGTTGAATGTGTATGTACAACACCTCCGATTTTTTCCCATTCTTTGTATAAAACGGCATGGGTTTTTGTGTCGGACGATGGACGCATATTGCCTTCAACTATTTTAGCATCAAAATCGCAAATGACCATATCTTCTGGTTTCAAATCCACATAAGGCACGCCACTTGGTTTTATGGCAAATACGCCTTTACTTCTATCTACGGCACTTGCATTTCCAAATGTAAACAGGACCAAACCTAATTCTGGAAGCTGCATATTGGCTTCGAAAGCTTCTTCTTTTAATGATTTATATGTACTCATGATGTTTGGTTTTTGGTTGATGGTTGTTGGGTTTTGGTTGTTGGTTGTTGGTTGTTGGTTTTTGGGTCTTGGGTCTTGGTGAAATGTTTCTTCTCTTTTCTATTTTCTCTTCTCTATTCTCTTACTTCTCTTTTCAACTCTTAACTCAGAACTCAGAACTTTGAACTCCAAACTTACCTGTTTTTCATAATATGATTTTCCATAGCCATACATAGCTCGCTATAGTTATTATAGACTTCTTTGTAAGCTTCGGCATTTTCTTTTATTGGCTCATAGACTTTTTCAAAAGGACTTGCCATCGCATCCATTGCCGTTTCGGTGTCTTGATGAATTCCTGCCGCCACAGCTCCAAATATAGAGGCTCCTAAAGCACATGCTTGCTCAGATTTGGCTACTTTAATTGGTGCATTTAAAACATCTGCCATAATTTGCATTACCAATGATGATTTTTTTGCAATGCCCCCTAAAGCGATAACACCTTTTACGGGAATGCCTTCACTAATAAATCTGTCAGCAATTTTTTTAGCTCCGAAACATGATGCTTCAACTAATGCTCTAAATACTTTAGGCGACGTGCTTCCTAAATTGATTCCAGAAATCACTCCTTTTAAATTTTGATTGGCATCGGGCGTTCTTCTACCATTCATCCAATCCAAAGCTAATTCACCCGAAGCACCGATTGGTTCTTTAGCCGCTGCTTCACTTAGTTTTGGTAGGATGTTCGCTATGGATTCTTCAAGCAGTTTCGCTTTAACATCTTCATTAATTAAATTTGAATTTCCAATAAGCTCTATAATAGGCCATGAAATCAAACGTTCGTACCAGGCATAAATATCACCAAAAGCCGATTGTCCAGCTTCTAAGCCTAACATATTGGGAATTACCGACCCATCTACTTGCCCGCAAATACCTTTAACTAAATGTTCATTTTCTTGTAATGGTGTTACCAAAATATCGCAGGTAGAAGTTCCCATAACTTTGGTTAAAAAGTAAGGCTCTATATTTACACCAACTGCACCCATGTGACAATCGAAAGCACCTACGGCCACTACAACCGAAGTTGATAACCCTAGGCGTTCTGCCCATTCTTGAGATAATGTTCCTGCTGATATATTTGATGTGTGGGTTTCTTTATATAGTCTTTCTGTTAATCCATCCAAAACAGGATCTAAAGCCACAAAAAAATCGTTAGGAGGTAATCCGCCAAACGACTCGTGCCATAAGGCTTTATGACCCGCAGCACAACGGCTACGTTTCATTTGATTGACGTCATTTCCACCTGTTAATAGAAACGGCACCCAATCACAATGTTCAACCCATGAATACGCATTATCTAAAACGCTTTTATCTGCTCTTGAAACATGAAGGATTTTTGACCAAAACCATTCCGAAGAATAAATACCACCTTCGTATTGGGAATAATCGATGTCCCATTTCTTACATAAGGCATTTATCTCATCGGCTTCTTTAATACCTGTATGGTCTTTCCAAAGTACAAACATCGCATTTGGATTTTCTTCAAAACCTTTTAGCAACGCCAATGGTGTTCCTGTTTTATCAACTGCTACTGGTGTGGAACCTGTTGTGTCGACACCAATGCCTACAATGTTTTTCACAACCTCATCACTTACTTGGGAAACTACCGATTTAATAGTGCTCTCAATACCCTCAACATAATCTAAAGGATGTTGCCTGAATTTATTTTTTGAAGGCTCGCAATATTTGCCTTGTTTCCAACGGGCATAATAATGAACAGCTGTGGCCATTTCTTCTCCCGTTGCCGTATTTACTATTAATGCCCTAACAGAATCGGAACCAAAATCCATTCCTATAGTGTATTTTTCGTTACTCATAATTTCAATCTAAATATACAGTTATTGAACTCATTTAAAATTTTTCAATTTGCTAAAAAATTGC
>LLBZ010036255.1_pt3 | contig 24430 bp, 24 predicted proteins | sample 1489421 | NCBI WGS metagenome assembly LLBZ01 (sample SAMN04092657, study PRJNA295927) | soil metagenome | biome: Soil prokaryotic community; feature: Bulk soil; isolation source: soil from tomato rhizosphere | host: tomato cultivar Moneymaker | place: South Korea | collected 2011-11-01 | reverse complement strand
ACAAGCTCAACCTGACAAATTAATTTAAAGGACTTTTTAGGCAGCCTCGTTTTGTTAAATACTAATTTGCCTATCAATCTGTTGGTCTAAAGAAATAAGCGATTCGGTTCGTAAAACGCCATTAATAGTTTGGATGTCGTTATTTAATAACTGCATCAAATGGGCATTATCGCGCGAAAGCAGTTTAATGAATATGTTATAGTTGCCTGTGGTGTAATGGCATTCTAAAACTTCGGGAATGCGTTTTAAAGCCTTAACAACATCTTCGTTATTAATGGCTTTGTCTAGATAAATACCAATAAAAGCTAATGTTGAATAACCTAGCACTTTTGGGTTTATTATAAATTTTGACCCATTAAGCAATTTAGACTTCTCTAGTTTTTTTAATCGTTGGTGGATGGCAGCTCCAGAAATACCAACGTTTCGGGCAATTTCCAAAATGGGTGTTCGGGCATCTTGGGTCAAGGCGCGAAGTATTTTTTTGTCGATACCGTCTATGGTGATGGTTATGATTTTGTTTTTGGATTTCATTTAGGTTGAAATTTAAAACATAAATGTACTAATATAGTTTTAGATTGAAATTAAAATTGTGTTAGCAATTACTCATACACCCTATCATTGAATTTAAAATCATGAATGTTTTTCTTTTGAAATGGGAAGCCCATAGTTGATTTCGATAGGTAATGCTTAAATATAAAAATATTAATTACTTAGGGAGTTGTAGCCCAGATAAGGCACATGCTTTTCTTTAAACTGAATACCAAAACTTTCTAATTCCTTTAAAATAGGTTCATAAACTTCTCTAGCAATTGGAATTTGTACTCCCGGGGTTTTTATTTTTCCATTTAAAATAGCAAGTGTAGCAATGGCAACGGGTAAACCCACGGTTTTTGCCATGGCGGTAAAGGTTTGGTCATCGCCAAGAACTACCATATTGGCATCAATTTGGTATGTTTTACCATCCTTTTCGTAGCCAAATTTATGATACATCACTATCATATCCTTGTCGTTTAGGTCAAGTGCCCAACTATCCATTAATATTTTTTGAAGTATTTGTGCCGGGGTTGCTTTTTTTAAACCCACAGGCTTTTTGTCATTAAAAATATCGAGTTCTACAAGTTTTTCCCAAACAATATCGTCTTGGTCAATTTTAAGTTGATGCCTTAGTTTAAGTTCCACAGAATCGGAAGGGCTGTAAGGTAAAAAAGCATTTACAAAATCGCGATAGCTCATGTTTTCACTATCGTCTAAGGTGTAACTATCGTCAGTCATTCCTAGGGTTACAAAAATATGCCATGCTCTGCAAAACCCAACGCGCCTAATGGTGCCTCTATATAATGTTTTTACAGTATCTAAGCCATAAACGTTTTGGTATTTAAGCGAATCTCTATTGGCATAGACTTCAAAACGTCCAAAATTATCAATATCTAAAAACTCGGTGCGTCTAAACAAGCGGTGGTATGGAATATATTTATAGGTACCTTCTTGTAAAAATTTAGCAGCGCCACCTTGTCCTGCGATAACCACATTTCTGGGGTTCCATGTGAATTTGTAATTCCAAAGATTGTTATCGCTTTCAGGAGCAATCAATCCACCTGTAAACGACTCAAACAATATAACATTGCCGCCGTTGTCTCGAATGCGATCTAAAACCTGCATAGCACTCATGTGGTCTATACCTGGATCTACGCCAATTTCGTTCATAAAAATCAGATCCTTAGCTTTGACATCGGCATCCAGTGCTTGCATTTCAGGACTGATGTATGATGCCGTGACCATGTTTTTTCCAAATAAAACACAGTCTTTAGCAACTTCAATATGTAAACTTGCTGGTAGCATGGAAATGACTATGTCAGCATTTTTTATGGCATTTTTTCTTGAGGTTTCATTAAAAATATCCAATAGCATAGCTTCAGCATTTTGATGATTATCAATAAGCTTTTCAACGGCAGTGATATTTAAGTCACCTACCGTGATAAACAGATTTTCGGAAACCGATTTATCCAATAAATATTTTAACAGATAGGAAGTGGATTTTCCAGAACCAATAACCAAAATCTTTCGCATAGTGATATTTGTTAAGTAATTTTGTGATTGAACTCGTCTTGACTTTTTTCAATTGGCTAAAAAAATGTCCTTTTACACTCGTTTTTTTCTTTTCTTCGTTCCGTAGCCTTGCTATGCAACTCAAAAAAGCCTTTAACCGAGCTTAAAATAACTAATTTTCACTTCAATTAAAAAAGTACAAACGAGTTCACTAATTTAGTAAATACAATAGCATTTATTATAAAACAACATACATATGAACAAGACACTATTAATTACAGCTTCTATTTTAGGAATAACAGGCATTATTTTAGGTGCTTTTGGCGCACACGGTTTAAAAGAGTTGGTTTCTGTAGAAGCGCAACAAACTTTTGAAACTGGGGTACGCTACCAAATATATCATGCTTTTTTCCTGCTATTTATTGGAAGCCTTTCTTCAATACAACAAAAATTTAAAAAAATCATTTTTTATCTAACCATAACGGGCGTCATTCTATTTTCAGGGTCTATTTATGGATTGGCAACAAATGCTTTGACCACTTTCGATTTTAAAATAATTGGTTTTATTACACCAGTTGGTGGGCTGCTTTTAATACTGTCTTGGGTATTTTTATTTATTAATTTCTTAAAAATGAAACGCTAAAATAAGAAAAATATAAAAATAATATCTTAATTTTGCATAATATATAATTTAGACTCGTATTATGACAAACTATGACCAGATTACGAAGACGATTTCGTTGGAAAAATATGGAATAAAAAATGCAAAAATTAAGTATCAATTGTCCCCAGAACGACTTCATCAAATTGCTATTGAAAAAGGTCAAGGCGTGGAGACTTCTTCGGGAGCTTTAGCGGTAAACACAGGAGAATTTACAGGGCGTTCACCAAATGACCGATTTATTGTTGAAGACGCTATGACCCGCGACCGTGTTTGGTGGGGCAAAATTAATATGCCGTTTGATGCGGCAAAGTTTGATGCTTTATACGATAAGGTTGCCGATTATTTATCAAATAAAGAAGTTTTTGTTAGGGATTGTTATGCTTGTGCTGATGCCGATTACAGATTGAATATTCGGGTTATTAATGAATATCCATGGAGTAATCAGTTTGCATACAATATGTTTTTACGTCCGACCGATGACGAATTAAAGAATTTTGAATCGGAATGGATCGTAGTCAATGCACCTGGATTTATGGCTGATCCCGAGGTTGATGGTACCCGTCAGCATAATTTTGCTATTTTAAACTTTACTAAAAAGATAGTGCTTATTGGCGGTACAGGTTATACAGGGGAAATTAAAAAAGGTATTTTTTCAGCATTGAATTTTATTCTTCCGGTATATAAAAATACGTTGCCGATGCATTGTAGTGCCAATATAGGGAAAGATGGCGATACTGCTATTTTCTTTGGTTTATCAGGAACCGGAAAAACAACCCTTTCTACCGATCCCAATAGAAGTTTAATTGGTGATGACGAACATGGCTGGACTGCTGAAAACACGGTATTTAACTTTGAAGGTGGTTGTTATGCTAAAGTTATAAATCTTTCAAGAGATAACGAACCGGAAATTTATGATGCCATAAGAAAAGGAGCGATTCTTGAAAATGTGATTTTAGATGCCAATGGACATGTGAAATTTGAAGACACGTCTATTACACAAAATACCCGTGTAAGCTATCCTATTAATCATATTGAGAACATTCAAGTGCCTTCAATAGGGAAGAATCCTAAAAACATTTTCTTTTTAACAGCAGATGCTTTTGGGGTACTGCCACCAATTTCTAAATTAACGCCAAGTCAGGCAGCGTATCATTTTATATCGGGTTATACCGCTAAAGTAGCAGGAACCGAGGCGGGTGTTTTAGAACCAACACCTAATTTTTCGGCTTGTTTTGGTGCGCCTTTTATGCCCTTGCATCCTACAAAATATGCTGAAATGCTAAGTCAGAAAATGATAGATTCCGGTGTAAATGTCTGGTTGGTAAATACGGGGTGGACAGGTGGCCCTTATGGCGTTGGAACCCGAATGAAATTGAAATATACCCGCGCCATGATTAATGCGGTTTTAAATGGCGATTTAGGCTTGTATAATTATGATAATTACCACATACATTCTGTATTTGGAGTGGCACAACCCAGAGAATGCCCAGGTGTTCCAACCAGTGTTTTAAGTCCAAGAACTACGTGGAACAATGATGAGGCATACTATACAACAGCCTTTAAATTAACCAATGCATTTCGTGAAAATTTCAAAAAATTTGAGGCTTATGCTAGTGAAGAAATTAGGCGAGGTGGTCCGCAGCGTTATGCGTTTTAAAGAGGAGTTTAATAAAACAAAAGGGATGATTTTTTAAAAATCATCCCTTTTTTATTTGGTTAAAAAAAGCCTATTTTGCTTTATTTACTTTTTCAATATATTTTTCTAAAGCCATGGTCATAGAAGGTGTTTCGGGTGTTGGTGCAGCAATATCCACACGCAATCCTCTTTCTTCAACAGCTTTAATGGTTGTATCTCCAAATACGGCAATACGGGTTTCATTTTGTTTAAAATCCGGGAAATTATGAAATAAAGAATCAATTCCAGAAGGACTGAAGAATACTAAAATATCGTAGTAAACATCAGCTAAATCAGAAAGGTCGCTAATTACGGTTTTGTAAAAAATAGCCTGTTTCCAATCTACACCCAAGGCATTTAAAGTATCTGGCACTTCATCTTTTACTTTATCCGTGTTAGGCATTAAAAACTTCTCGTCTTTATATTTTTTAATTAAAGGCGACAATTCAGAAAAAGTACGTTTTCCAACATAAATTTTACGTTTTCTGTACACTACATATTTTTGAAGATAAAAAGCAACAGCTTCCGACTGACAAAAATATTTCATGGTGTCCGGCACTTTAAATCGCATTTCTTCGGCTACTCTAAAAAAGTGGTCAATAGCATTTCTACTGGTTAAAATAATAGCAGTATAATTGTTTAGGTCAACTTTTTGTTGTCTAATTTCTTTTGCAGAAACACCTTCAACGTGAATGAAAGGCCTAAAATCTATTTTTACTTTTTGTTTTTCAATTAAGTCAAAGTAAGGCGAGTTGTCAATTTTAGGTTCTGGTTGAGATACTAAAATGGTTTTCACTTTCATAGGCACAGGTAGTTAATTCTTCTATTTTGAAATGATTACTTTGTACAAAATGATGCACGGTGCGATTTCAAGTGCGCAAAGATATAAAATAAAATAAAAAAAATTATGTTTTATTAAACTTTGATGCGCTTTAAAAGATGTAACTAGCCCGATTAAGATTACAATAAACAATAATATAACAGTTACGTAAAAAAAGGTTAATGTTGGCTTGAAACTAAACAGTAATAGGGCGTTAATGGGTATAAGCACAAGACCCAAGTAGTTTTTGTAACTTATCTTTTGAAAAAGATATTGGTCTATAATGGCATCCATTTCGAAAAGGCTGCCTATAAGGCGTTCAATAAACACTTTTATTAAAATAAACACGCTAATGCCAAAAGAAATTTTAAACATGGTATCTGGCGAAATGGTATTGGTCTTTGTGAAAAATTTATAGCTTATAAAGCAAAAAAGAGATACTGAAATTATAAGATTGGCGAACAGTAAAGCATCGAACTTGTCGAAAAATTTTTGATCGCGTGAATAAATTTTAAGATATTTTGAGTTTCCTAAAACAGAAATAAAATCATTAAAGCGTTTGGGAGATGTTAATTTAGCCGTGGCAATTAGAATCATTCCCACGACAAGCATGATAGTAAAGAAATCGTTTGATATAATATCCCTAAGCATACCGTAAAATTATTATAAATATTTTAGAAGATGGTTTAATTATTAAGGAATATTTGGGATGAACTCGTTTAAACTTTTTATAATTGGCTAAAAAATTGTCCTTTTGTACTCGCTTTTTGTTCTTTTTTCCTTCCGTAGCGCTGCTATGCAACTCAAAAAAGCCTTCAATCGAGAGCAAAATGACTAATTTTCGCTTCAATCAAAAAAGTTTAAACGAGTTCAATAAATAAACTGCTAATAATGTACATTTGCTAAAAATTAAATTATTTTCATTAAAATAAAAGAATGACTGATACGATTGTTATCATTCCCACATACAATGAAATAGAGAATATTGAGGCTATAATAAAGGCGGTATTTTCTCAATCGGATACTATTCATGTTCTTGTTGTTGACGACAATTCGCCAGATTTAACAGGTTTAAAAGTAAAGGAACTCCAAAAAGAATTTCCTGATAGGTTATTTTTAGAAGTTAGAAAGTTGAAATCTGGGTTGGGAACAGCTTATATTCATGGGTTTAAATGGTGCTTGAAAAAAAATTATCAGTATATTTTTGAAATGGATGCCGATTTTTCGCATGATCCAAAAGACTTGGTGAAGTTGTATCATGCATGCCACGTTGGAGATGCCGATTTAGCCATTGGTTCGCGCTACATCACTGGTGTTAATGTGGTTAACTGGCCTATGAGTCGGGTGCTCATGTCGTATTTTGCATCTCGATATGTGCGTATTATTACTGGTATGAAAATACACGACACCACGGCAGGTTTTGTATGTTACAGACGGAAAGTTTTGGAGACGATCGATTTAGAAGCTGTTAAATTTGTAGGTTACGCTTTTCAAATTGAAATGAAATTTAAAGCCTATTTAAAAGAGTTCAAAATAACTGAAGTACCTGTAATTTTTACAGATAGAACATTAGGAGAATCAAAATTAAGTTCAGGAATAATCTCTGAAGCTATTTTTGGGGTTATTTCCATGAAATTAAAAAGTCTATTCAAAAAGTAGATGAGACTTGAAACGCCTATGAAAACCACATTCATATACACGAAGATGATTATAAAGGATGTTCCATCTGGTCAAATTAAAACAATAAATATAAACAGATGAAACCAAATAAAATACTTATTAAAAACGCTCACATTGTAAATGAAGGAGTTATTTTTAATGGTGATATATTAATTGAAGGCGAATATATTAAAGAAGTGAGCGATTCTATAAGTGCGAAGTCTTCGGATGTGTTCGTTATTGATGCAGAAGGGAAGTATTTGTTACCGGGAGCGATTGATGATCAAGTGCATTTTAGAGAGCCCGGGTTAACAAAAAAGGCTACCATTGAAACCGAAAGTAAAGCCGCTATTGCAGGTGGTATTACCTCGTTTATTGAAATGCCCAATACCAATCCGCAAACGACAACCATTGAAAAATTAGAAGAGAAATTTGAAATAGCTTCTCAAACATCATCGGCAAACTATTCTTTTATGTTTGGTGGAACGAACGATAATTTGGATGAAGTTTTAAAAGTTGATGCCAATAACGTTGCGGGATTAAAATTGTTTTTAGGGTCTTCAACAGGGAATATGTTGGTTGATGATAGTAAAGTACTAGAGAAAATTTTTAAAAGCACGAAGTTGCTTATTTCAGTGCATTGCGAAGACGAAGCGACCGTAACAAAGAACTTTCAAGAGCATTTAGATAAATTTGGAGAGGATATTCCTGTAAAATACCATCCCATCATTCGAAGTGAGGAAGCATGTTATTTATCATCTTCAAAAGCTATTAAATTAGCCCAAAAAACAGGGGCAAGATTGCATGTATTCCATCTTTCAACAGGAAAAGAAACGAGTTTGTTCAGCAATAAAATCCCATTAAAAGATAAAAAGATTACATCTGAAGTTTGCATACATCATTTATGGTTTTCAGATAAAGATTATGATAAAAAAGGAACGCTTATAAAGTGGAACCCTGCGGTAAAAACAGAGGAAGACAGAGCACAATTATGGGAAGCTTTGCTAGATGACCGTATTGACGTTATTGCAACAGACCATGCGCCACATACTTTAGAGGAAAAGAAAAACGTTTATACTAAAGCACCTTCGGGTGGCCCCTTGGTGCAGCACGCTTTACCAGCCATGTTGGAAATGCATCATAAAGGTAAAATATCGATAGAGAAAATTGTTGAGAAAATGTGCCACAACCCTGCTATTTTATTTCAGGTTGAAAAGCGAGGGTATATAAAAGAAGGCTATTTTGCCGATTTGGTTTTGGTGGATTTGAACAATCCATGGACAGTAAAAAAGGAAAATATTTTATATAAATGTGGCTGGTCTCCATTTGAAGGTACCACGTTTAGATCAAGAATTACCCATACCTTTGTAAATGGTAGTTTGGTATATCAAAATTCTAAATTTAATGATGTGAAAGCTGCAAAAAGATTAACTTTTAACAGATCATGACAAAACGATTTTTGCCCTATTTAAGTGTTGCTTTGCTTGTTATAGCTTGTAATGGTTTTGGCGGTCCTAAAAAACCAAGCAATTTGATTTCAAAAAAAACCATGGCTAACATTTTAATGGATGCTAGACTAATAGGTTCGGCTACCCATATCAACAAGCAAAAAATGCAAGAACATGGTATTAAGTTAGATAGCTACGTTTTTGAAAAATATGGAATAGATAGCTTGCAATTTGCATTGAGTAATGCGTATTATGCGTACCATATCGAAGATTATGAAGAAATTTATAATATTATGACAGATAGTTTGGAAAAGCTGAAAGAAGTTTTAAACGAACAGAAATTAAAAGAAGAAAAGGAACAGGAAAAACGCGAAAAAGATTCTATAAATGCCTTGAAAGTTAAAGATTCATTAGGTGTGACCATAAAAAAGGATTCCTTAACCGAAGATGTATTGAAAAAGAAAATTAAAGAAGATGCAGGTGTTTTAATTAACCCTGTTTCAGATAAGAATCACCAATTTCAAAAATAGTTTCTTTCATATCTTTAAAATTGTAATTTAAAGCCGTTTTAAGTTTATCACTGCTGTAATTTGTTTCAGACATTAATGAGCCGGAAAGGTGTTTTGTTAATTGCCTTCTTTTTCCAGTTAATTTGTGTTTTAGCCAATCTAATTTCCAACCCATATTTAATAAAAAAGCACTCGCCAGTTTCTTTGGAGGGCTTGCTTGTACCGATTGAGCCAAAGTTTGCAAAAACTGTTTATAAGTCCAGCTTTCGGCAACCAATACGAAGCGTTCGTTTGTAATGTCATTTTTCATTAAACGAGTCATAATAGACACGACATCGTTAACGGCAATAAGTCCAATAGTACCAGATGTGTAATATTTGAAGCCTTTATGTGCTTTTTTAAACAAACTGCCTGTGCCAAAGTGCCAAATACCGGCACCCAAAATGACTCCAGGATTTACAATTACAGCATGTAAGCCTTCTTGTGTACCGCGCCAAACTTCCATTTCGGCACCGTATTTTGTAATGGCGTAAACGTTGTTGTCATCTTCCGGGTTCCAAACGGTTTCTTCCGTAATAGGTTCATTATTAGTCGTTTTTCCTAATGTAGCAATCGAGCTCACATGGCAAAGTTTTTTAATATTATTTGAAATACAAAAGTTTACAATATTGGCAGTGCCCTCAATATTTGTTTTTCTTAAAAGGTGGTATTTATCGGGTTCAAAAGACACAAAAGCAGCGCAGTGGTACACATAAGTGACGCCTTTAAAGGCTTCAGTTAACGCAGGAATATCTAAAATATCGGCTTGTACCCATTCAATAGCTTCAAAAAGCGATGCGTAGTTGCTCGTATAGGTAGCAAAAACACTTTTAACCTGTTCTAGTTTTCGTTCGCTTCTATAAATAGCTCGAACATTTTCGTTATTACTTACAAGGCTGTAAAGCAAATGTGAACCTACCAAACCTGTGCTTCCTGTTACTAAAATCATGCGACTAAAATAGTGAATATTTGGTCTAGGCAATGGTTTTTGGTTGTCGTTTCTTCAAAACTTTAAAAGTTTCAACTTTAAAACTAAGGAATTATACATTGATTTTTATCTTTGCCATAGTTTTATAAAAATTAAAAAATAATGATTAAAAATTTTGTTGAAGAATTAACTTGGAGAGGTATGATTCATACCGTTATGCCAGGAGCAGAGGCGCATTTAATGGAAGGCATGCGAAGTGCTTATGTGGGGTTCGATCCTACTGCAGATTCTTTACATATTGGTAATTTAGTGCCTATCATGTTGTTGGCGCATTACCAGCGTTGCGGACATAAACCAGTCGCTTTGGTTGGTGGAGCTACAGGGATGATTGGTGACCCTTCAGGGAAGTCTAGTGAACGTAATTTGTTGGATGAAAAAACCTTGAGACATAACCAAGAAGCCATAAAAAAGCAATTAGCACATTTTTTGGACTTTGAAAGTAATGAAGCCAATGCAGCATTTTTGGTGAATAATTACGATTGGATGAAGCGTTTTTCTTTCCTTGAGTTTATCCGCGATGTAGGTAAGCACATTACTGTCAATTATATGATGGCAAAAGATTCGGTTAAAAACAGAATTTCATCAGATGCTTCCGAAGGGATGAGTTTTACCGAATTCACTTATCAACTTGTTCAAGGTTACGATTTTCTTCATTTATACAAAGAAAAAGATTGCACCATTCAAATGGGTGGCAGCGACCAATGGGGTAATATAACGACCGGAACGGAATTAATTAGACGTATTTCTGGCGGAAAAGGTTTTGCAATCACCTGTCCGTTAATCACAAAATCCGACGGTTCAAAATTTGGGAAATCCGAAGGAGGGAATGTGTGGTTGGACGCCAACAGAACGTCGCCTTATAAATTCTACCAATATTGGTTAAATTCTAGTGATGAAGATGCCGAAAAGTACATTAAGATATTTACGTTTTTAACAGAACAAGAAATAAAGGGTTTAATTGAAGAACACAAAGAAGCACCACATTTGCGTGTGTTGCAAAAGCGTTTAGCAGAAGAAATAACAACGATGGTACATTCTAAAGACGATTTAGAAAATGCCATTAAAGCGAGTGAAATTCTTTTTGGAAACTCAACGGGTGATGATTTAAAGAAACTTAATGAACAAACGTTTCTAGATGTGTTTGATGGTGTTCCTTTAACTGAAATAACCCGAGCAGATATTGAAGGAGGGTTAGACATTATAGCAGCTTTAGCCGAAAAAGGTGGGTTTTTAAAATCTAACGGTGAGGCGCGTCGTGCTTTAAAAGAAAATTCCATTTCGGTAAATAAAGAAAAAGTACAGGACGATTATAGCATTACATCAAAAGACTTAATAAATGATAAATTCGTATTGCTACAACGTGGTAAAAAGAACTATTTCATTTTAAGAATGGTATAAAAAAACGAAAAGCCTGATTTCTCAATCAGGCTTTTCGCTACTAACCAACCAAACTATAAAAATTAATTATTCTTTTTATTAGTCTATTTATTGGTCGTAATAGGGTGTTTAAGTTTACAAAACAAATTATTATTTTTTAAATTTTATTTGTGCTCGGCTTTTTTTTTACTTCCGTTGCCCTGTTATGTAGCTCAAAAAAAAACTTCAACCGAGCGCCAAATAATTAATTTCGAATCAATCAAGAGAGTTTAAATGAGTTCAATAAGTCGGAATGTAGTATAACTTACAGTACCATCAGGTTGCAACCACGGATGTCTGAATTATCAAAACGTCCGATAATTTCAAAAGAACCATTTTCATAAACCCTTCCTAAATCCTGCGTTGCAATAAAAGAACAGGAGTTGATGTTTGCCAAGTCAATCACATTAATACCTCCCGCTTTTCCTTTGGATTGAATGCTTAAAGCATCTTCGGTGTCTCGGGTTAAAATACGCATCCAATTTGGGGTGTTAAAAATACCATGGCCTTTAGAATAGGCTTGACTCAGTAATTCAGTCATGCCATATTCGCTATGGATAAATTCTACATTAAAGCCTTGTTTTAACTGTTGATGCAGTTCTTCTCTAATTAATTCTTTTCTACGTCCTTTCATACCACCAGTTTCCATTATAATGGTATGCTTTAGGTTGAATGGATAGGTTTCAACTAAATCTAGCAAAGCAAAGGAAACACCAATAAGTAACACTTTTTGTCCTTTGGAATCTATCTGTGTTAATTTGTTTTTTAAATCGGAAAGATCATTTAAATAAAACCCACTTTCTGGATGATTGGATTGTTTAATCAAGGCATCTACCATATAGATTAAAGAAGACCCTTTGCGCTCTAAATATGATGGAAGCAATGCTAAAACCACATAATCTTCAATATTACCATAAAATTGCTGAAATCCTTTATTGAAACTTTCTTCATAGATTTCTAAATCGGTAACCAAATGTTTACTCGTCATGCTTCCAGTCGTTCCAGAACTTGTAAACGTAGATTGAATGGGATCTTTTGAACTTAAAATATCATGGGTTTTAAAAAATTGAATAGGCAAAAACGGAATGTCTTGTATTATTTTTACATCACTAGGATGTTTGTATAGCAAATCGCAAAACGACCTATAAACACGATTGTTTTCAAACTGAAATTTAAAGATTTTTAATGCGGTATCTTCAAATTCTTCTTCGGTTTGTATGTTGAAAATAGCGTTTGTATTTATCATATGGCAAAAGTAGATAAAGAAGTGATTTAAACGTTTTCTTTTACCTGCAAAATTCGCATTTAGCTCCCTAATTTTGACTTTTTTAAGTCCCGTAGCGCTGCTATGCGACATAAAAAAGACTTCATTATGAAACAGGGTGGAGCGAAAAAATAACCCAGTGGGTTATTTTAGCGAACGAGCCAGCTTGCGTAAAGGGTATTTTCGCTTACAAACAAAACGTTTAAATCACTTCAAAATAAAAAAGCGTTACCAAACAGTAACGCTTTAAAAATTGATGAAGTGAATTAATTTATTCTACCACTACTTTTTTAGTAATGGTAGCATCGTCTTGAGATACTTTCATGAGATAAATACCAGAATTTAATTTTGAAACATTCAGTATATGGTCATTAACTGTTTTTCTAATAACTTGTTTCCCTAGAACATCAAAAACAAAAACATCCATTTTAGAATTGCTTTTGCTGGAAATGTTTAGATAGCCTAAACTTGTTGGATTTGGGTATATGCTAACTGATTCAATATGTTTATTTTGGGTAGATAAAACATTATTGACTGCACCAGCGCTTGGAGCGGCGGTATAATAAGAGCCATCATCTGCTCGGTTAAGGGATTCAGTGGTGGTCTCATTATATTGAATGGTCTCTCCTAAACCCGTTAATAAACCGGTATCGTCTTCATCATTTGTTCCATAAACAATCGCATCTATTAAATTGGTTGTTGTTGTACCAGTGTCAGAAGGGAAATTGGTAGCTAAATCTTGGTAAATCGCAGCAGCATCTGCACCGTTTTGTATGCTACCACTCGGGAAAATTACATAAAGACCATTAGCATCTGTAGTTGCAGTAGCTAAGTCAATGGTATCATAACTTGTGTCTGATGAGCCATTAAATAGAACAACTATATATCCATTTAAAGACGTATTTGGAGTCCATTTAATTTCAATGAATTCAGCTGTATCCGTTCCAGTTTGATCTGAATCAATTTCATTTATAGTCTGTCCAAAACAAGCTAAAGAAATAAGAAAAGTAAAAAATAATGTGTAAGTTTTTTTCATAATAATATAATATTAATTAATATATATCTTACAAACTTATGAATATTTTTTAAATTAAAGCAAAAAAAAAACAGCTATTTAGCTGTTTTTTACTACAATATGATGTTTTCTTTATTTTATTACTAATTTTCTGGTTTCGCTTATGTTGCTTTCCGTAATCTTTAAAACATAAACACCTTTACTTAAATTTGAAATATTCAACTCTTTGCCAGTTAAAACGGTACTGAAAATTAACTTACCTAAAACATCGTAAAATTCAATGCTCTTGGTTAAATTAAGCTTAGATGTTATGTATATAAACGTTTTGCCGTTACTAACAGGATTAGGATAAATAGACAAGTTTTCTATATTTTGTGGAATAGAATTATTGCTGGCATAGTTTTGACCAAACCCTGAAAAGGCTGTAAAAAATGCCAAAGCAAAAAATAAAGTTAATAAGTATTTTTTTTCCATAGGTTCTGTTCAACGCTGTAAATATACATAATTAGAGCAAATTTGATGCCAAAAAAGTGTTAAAGATACATGTGTTTGAACGAAAGTTTAAATTACTGTAACTTGTTTGTTATCTTAATGTTATTTATTTTAGAATCGTGATAAATTTCAATAAAGTCTTGTTATTAATTTTATCTTTACTTCAAGAAAAAAACGTTTATTGTTTTAAACAAAAAAAAAGAGAAGAGAAGTAAGAACTCTAAAACTTAGAAACTCTGAAACTTTGCAGCTTTGAAACTTAAAAAACATATGAAAAAGAAGGATATCAAAATACTATTAGTAGACGACGAACCAGATATTTTAGAAATAGTTAGTTACAATTTATCTAGTGAAGGTTATCAAGTAATTACAGCCGAAAATGGTAGTGAGGCCGTTAAAAAAGCAAAAAAGGAACTTCCCAATTTAATTATTTTAGATGTGATGATGCCGGAAATGGATGGCATTGAAGCTTGTGAACTCATTAGGAAAATTCCAGATTTACAAAATACACTTATCGTGTTCCTAACTGCTAGAGGTGAAGACTATTCGCAAGTAGCAGGTTTTGATGCGGGTGCCGATGATTATATAACCAAGCCAATTAAGCCAAAAGTATTGGTTAGTAAAGTTAAAGCCTTATTAAGACGCTTTAAAGAAGAGGATGTAGTAGATTCATTTAAAATAGGAAGCTTAGAAATAAATAGAGACGAGTATAAGATTACTTCAAAAGGAAAAGAAATTATTTTGCCGAGAAAAGAATTTGAATTACTATCTTTATTAGCATCAAAGCCAGGTAAAGTTTTTAAACGCGATGAGATTCTTGATACCGTTTGGGGTAACGAAGTTATAGTTGGAGGTAGAACCATAGATGTACACATTCGTAAACTACGTGAAAAAATAGGAGATGATAGCTTTAAAACCATCAAAGGCGTTGGCTATAAGTTTGTAGATTAATGCAACCAAAATTTAAAAAATCATATAAGTTCGCGATTAATACATCGCTCTATATAACTCTTTATGTAACGCTCTTAACGAGTGTTTTTTTATATGCATTCTATTCTTTTAATATAAAGTATATATTGCTACTTGCTCTTAGTACCTACATATTTTCTTTTATTGTTACTCAATTTAGAGTGGAGCGGTTCATTTATAAACGCGTAAAAAAAATATACGACGATTTAACACTTTTAGAATCAACAAGTATAACAAAAGGTACCATAACAACCGACATGAAAACGCTCACTGAAGAAATTGATAAGTTTGCGCGCGATAAAAAAATAGAAATAGAATCTTTAAAAGTTAGAGAGCAATACAGAAAAGAGTTTTTAGGGAACGTCTCACATGAATTAAAAACACCTTTATTTACAGTGCAAGGTTACATCTTAACGTTGCTTGATGGTGCTATGGAAGATAAAAACCTTAGAGAGAAATACTTGGAAAGAGCGAGTAAAGGTGTAGAAAGATTGGGTTATATCGTGAAAGATTTAGATATGATAACCAAGCTGGAAGTTGGCGATTTAAGTTTAAATACTGAAGTTTTTAATATAGTAGAATTAGTAAAAGGCGTATTTGATATGCTTGAAATGAAAGCTTCAAAAAAACGAATTACACTTACTTTTGATGCTGATTACTTCACGCCTGTTTTAGTAAATGCGGATAAAGAACGGATACAGCAAGTATTGGCAAATCTTATTGTAAACTCTATAAAGTATGGAAGGGAAAAAGGCACAACAGAGGTAAGCATAGAAAATCTTATAAAGAACAAAGTTATTGTAAGGGTTACCGATAATGGTGAAGGTATAGAGAAAAAAGATTTATCGCGTATATTCGAACGGTTTTATAGAGTCGATAAAAGTGGCTCGCGTAAAGAAGGTGGTTCTGGTTTAGGGCTTTCTATAGTGAAACATATTATTGAAGCGCACCGAGAGAAGATATATGTGGAAAGCGAATTTGGTGTTGGCAGCGAGTTTTCATTTACGCTCGAAAAGGCTAAATAGTTCTTTAAAATCGGGTTCATAATCAAAAGATTTCAGTCCATCAAAATCATCCAATCCGTTCAGCTTATCTAAAGTAAAAACTTGCTGACTGCAACTGGGTACTAAGTTTAACTCAGTAAGTCGTGTCGCTAAATATTCTTGTTCAAACTGTCCGGGAGTTGGTATAAAAAAAGCCTTTTTATTAAGTTTAGCCAAATCCATAACCGTTGTGTAACCGGATCGCGATATAATAAGAGCACTTTCGTTAATGGTTTTTTCCAATAAGCTCGACGTCATAAAATTATAAACGGTTATGTTACCAATTATTTGTATGGTTTGTTCTTTTTCCATAACCCCATTTACAAAAACCACTTTGCCTGAATAGTTTTTTAACTCGCTTAATAATTTGGTTTCAAGTAATGTGCGTTGTGGTTCAGGACCAGACAGTAAAACCATAATATCATTTACAATTTTTACATATCGTTTTTCAAACCGACTTAAAGGCCCTATATAGGTTGTTGGAATTTCAAAAGTATCCGGATGGCCTAATCTTCCGCTTAAGTTAATGGTAGCTTCAACATCGGGAATCCAACATGCATCAAACTTTTTAATGAATTTCTCATGTATTTTTGTGCTCAACCAAGTCGTGTTTCCGCTTAAAACATTCAATTGGTGTGTAATAAATACCGAAGGCACTTTTTTGCTATAAACCCCCAATCTATTATCAGAAATAATTCCCGAAATATGGTTGTTTTCAACAATCTGCTTTATGGCTCTTTTTTCAGCTTTGATAGCCTTCAATAGTTTGGGCGAATCTGTAAGAAGTTTTAATTTAAAGAATTTGCCATTTTTAGCATAGGTAATGTTATAGGCAGGCAATTCAACCGAAGAGAGTCTAGGGAACTCTTTTTGCAACAAGGCAAGTGCCACACCGTCACTAGCTATTACAGGTTCAAAACCATGCGTTAACAATGCATTTATAATAGGAATGCACCGGGTAGCATGTCCCAAACCCCAATTTAAAGGCGCAACTAAAATGCGTTTTTTCAAAAGTATGTATATTTATTTGAGCATGACCTCGAATTTAGTTCGGGGTCGGGCTTTTTTACCAAATTCAAAGATAAGCATATAAATGCTTAGGTATATTTCCTTAATTTTACCAAATTATTATATAAAGAGAGTCTGTGGGAAGTAAAAATAAACTAAGAAGATTTAAAGAAAACGAAACATTTGGTAATGTTTACCAACCAACAAGAGATGCATTGGTTAATAATGGCTTTGTTCTAAAAGGAAATTGGAACCAATCGATATTTAAAAACAACAATCCACTGGTGTTGGAACTGGGCTGCGGCAAAGGGGAGTATTCGGTGGCATTGGCAAAAAAATATCCCAATAAAAACTTTATTGGTATTGATATAAAAGGTGCTCGTTTTTGGCGCGGTGCTAAAACAGCGGTAGAAGAAAATATTTCAAATGTCGCATTTTTACGCACGCAAATTGAACTTATAGACTATGCTTTTGGAACTAATGAGGTTGATGAAATTTGGATTACATTCCCAGACCCACAGATAAAATACAAACGTACCAAACACCGCATGACAAATGCTGAGTTTTTAAAACGTTACAAAACCATTTTAAAAGAAGATGGTGTTGTAAACCTTAAAACAGATAGCGAATTTATGCATGGTTATACACTCGGGCTGTTGCATGGCGCAGGACACGAGGTGTTGTATGCCAACCATAATGTGTACAAACAAGAAGGTAGCCCTGAAGAAGTTACAAGCATTCAAACCTTTTACGAATCGCAATATTTAGAACAAAACAAACCAATTACGTATATTCGGTTTAAAATTAAATAGTTGTGAATATAACCATTATCTTTTTTTTAGGTTTAATTATAGCTTTAGTAGGAGTTGTTCCACCAGGTTTGCTAAACATGACTGCGGCTAAAATAAGCTTAAAGGAAGGACATACAAGAGGTGTTGTATTCTCTATTGGTGTTAGTACCATTGTATTAATTCAAACGTATGTAGCTGCTATTTTTGCAAGTTATTTAAGTCATCATCCCGAAATCGTGAATATACTGCAGCGTGTGGCGTTTGTTGTTTTTGTACTTATAACTATCTACTTTTTATTTATAGCTAAAATAGAACCTAAAGAAGTTGCAGAGCCTGAAGTACGTAGTAAAAAAAGCCGCTTTTTTCAAGGTGTTTTTATGTCTGGGATTAATGTATTCCCCATTCCGTATCAGGCTTATATGACCATTACTATAGCCTCGTTTGGGTGGTTGGATTTTAATCAAATTAGTATTATTTCGTATGTGGCAGGAGCTGCTATGGGTACTTTTGTGATGCTTTATGTGTATATGTTCTTTTTTGACAAAATAAAAAATAAATCAATTACGTCCCAAAAAAGCATGAACTACCTTATAGGTACTGTGACTGGCGTGATTTCAATCATCACCTTAATTAATATCATCAAAGAAGTGTAGGTATGCAGCCAGAAACATGGAGTTTTTTTGATAAAGTTTATGAAGTTGCGAAGCAAATCCCTTATGGTAGAGTTACTAGCTATGGCGCTATTGCAACGTATCTTGGTGCTGCAAGAAGTGCACGTATGGTTGGGTATGCCATGAATGGTTCGGTAGGAAAGGATGTGCCAGCACATCGTGTGGTTAATAGAAAAGGTTTGTTAACGGGCAAACATCATTTTGATGGCACTAATTTAATGCAGCAGCTTTTAGAAAGCGAAGGGATTAAAGTAGTTGATAACCAAATACAGGATTTTGAAAACGTGTTTTGGGAGCCTTCAAAGGAATTGTGAATTAGATTTTAACCACTTTTTTTATAATTTCATTTTGATTGGTTTTTACTTTTAAAAAATAAGTTCCATTTAATAAATGTTTAATTGATAATTCCAATTTATTTTTGGAATTCAAATAAGAAATTTGATTTACTAATCTGCCAGAAATATCATAGATAGAAATAGCGTTTATAGCCTCGTTACTTTCGATTATTAAATTATCTTCTACAGGATTCGGGTATATGCTTATTAGCTTGTTGTTGGCTTCTGTTTTGTTAATTGATAGAGATTTTTCAATACTAGTTTTGGCTGTATTTGTTATAATAGGTTTGTTGTAGTCAAAGTAAATTTCAGCTTCATTTTCAAAAACATCTCCAATTAATAGTGTTGGTAACGTTTTTATTTTGAATGCAACATAACCATCGTTATTGGCATCATCAAATGGAAGGTTGATATTTTCAAAAATGAACTCAACAACATTATCGGTAATTTTAGTTGTCATACCATGGCTAGAATCTGTAATAATAAGTGAAGTAATGTCAAATTTTGTGATATCAATAAAATCTTTAATTACAATGTTAACAGCTTCAGCAGTTCCAGTATTTTCACAACGAATCAAATAGTGCACATATTCTCCAATTAAATCTGGCGTTACAGTGTTTCCTTCCAAACAAGTTTTGTCGTTGGGGTCAAATGAGTTAACCACGGTTTGGTTTAAGGTAAAAGTATTGTCAATCTTTGTTTCGTCACCAGTAATAGGATAGATAGTGGTTGAAAAGTTTAATATGTCACCACCATTCACTGAAGGGGTTTCTAATGGGGTGTTTATATTAAATGTTATTAAGATTTCTTTAGATTCAAAAGGTTGTAGGTTATTATAATTCCAGCTTAATAGATTTGTTGATTGTGCATCTACTACTGGATTTGAAGTAATTAAATCCAGTAAATCATCTTGAAAATTCATTTGAATTGAGCCAGATAACGATTGGTTTCCTTTGTTTTTGTATTTTATTTTGTAATTAACATTAAAGCCAGGACGTGCAACTTTAATAGGTATTATAGATATATCCAAATCGTTATGTATGCCATTAGGAGTAATACAAAAATCTTGGTAAACTATGTTTCCGTCTACTAGAAAACTAGCTGTAATTGAACTAGGGGATATTGTAAAGTAGCCTGGGTTTTCTAAAATAGGTGTTATGGTATGATTTCCTGCTTTCACATAGGCTTTATATAGGCCAGTGTTGCCAGAAATAAATATACCGTTTGAAACAGTATTATTAACTTTGCATTTTACATGGTCATAAAAAGGAATGGCATCATTACAAGCGTTACCATTTTCATTAAATATGAATTGGCCTTCAATTGCCGAACAACCTCCACCAGGTTGAAACGTGCAATATGAGTTAATTTCGCAGTCCGTATAGCCATAACCATCTATTAAATCTTGAACAGTATCAATTTCAAATTCATCACAACATATATAGCTTAAATTTGGGCTAAAAGTGAAATAGAGTTTTGTTTCTGGACTCCCATTTTTAATTATTAAGGTTGTCAAGTTAGGAGTGGATCCGCAAACTAACTGTTCAAGTTTCGGCGAGTTACTAACATCAATAACCGAAAGGTTGCTAAATCCACAAGTTAAATATTTCATTTCTGGAAGCATACTAAAATCCAAGGATGTGAATGCATTGTCCTGACAATTAAAGTTTTCCAATTTTGAAAGGTTATCGAGATTTAAGGATGTTAATTGGTTTGTATTACATGCTAACCGAGTTAAATTTGGTAAACCCTTAATATCCAATTCAGTTAGTTCATTATGGCCACATATTAAAGTGTTAAGGTTATTTAAATTACCTATGCTCAAAGAAGTTAGGTTTCCAGAGCTACAATTTACATTTACCAAGTTTACTAGCTTGCTGACATCTAAAATCTTTAATGGATTGTAGCTACAATCAATTTGTTTTAAGTTGGTCAAAGCATCTACATTTAAAGATGTAAGACTGTTGTTGTTAAGATATAAATACTCTAAATTAGTTAACAATGATACGTCTAAGGAGGTTAAGGAATTATTTGCTAAGTCTAAAGATTTAAGTTTTGTTAAAGCACTTAAGTTAACTGAAGTTATTAAATTATCATGTGCAGATAATGTTGTAAGGTTAATAAAATATTGAATTCCTTCTAGAGATTCTATACTTTGATTGGAAATGGAAAGTAAGGTTTTGTTTTCCGCTTCGATCACTTGAATTTCCCCATCATTATTTGAATCAGTGCCGTTAGCTAAAAGTATATTTTTAAAATTAACATCAGGGATATTGACAATCTGTTCTTCTATAGCTGAGCATATGGAATTTACAACTGTGTTTGGGCCTATTAAGTCAGAAAACATATCATATTCTTCTAGAATATCATCTAAACAAATAAAATTAGGGAAAGGATAAGCAGGGCCAGAACCTATGTAATTGTGAGTGATATTATTTAAAATAGACCCATTTTTAAGGATTAATTTATCTATAAAGTTTTCAGAAATATCTAAAACTTCAAGTTTGCTTAAACAACTGAAATCAAATATTTCTGGTTCGCCTCCTTCTAAATAACTACAATTTAAATTTTTAAGGTTGGGGATTTGACAAAAATCGATGTTTAAAAAGCTGTTATAATAACTAAAATTTTCTAAGTTGATGCATCCGGATAAATTTACATTGGTAAATCTATCTGACTCACTGTAAAAATCGTTAGGTCTAATATTTACTAATTCTAAAGTTCTTAAATTTTCTAAACCAGATATATTTATGTTTTTCAGTTTAATAGATTCAGCATGATTTAAAATTAGAGATTCAAGTTTAGTTAAAGAAGTAAAATCAAAATTTGTTGGAGCCGTACTAAGATCGGTATGGTCGAAAAAATAAGTATTGCCAAAGTTTAGTTTTGTTAAATTGATAAATGATTCTAACCCTGTAATATCAAGAATATTAGGATTTCCTTGAAAAATTAGATTTGTAACCGCTTCCGCTTCGATTAATTGAATTTCTCCATCATTATTAATGTCAATATAAGTATCAGGAATGTCATCACCATTTGTATCAATCGTATTTGTACTTATGAGAATATTTTTAAGATTAGTATCAGGAATGGTTATGGTCTGAGAATAAACCATATGAGAAGTAAGAAGAACAATGAGAGAAAGGTAAAGGTGTTTCATAAGTTTGATTTGAGGTAAATGTATTATAATTTGTAATATTTTGTTGATTTTATGTGTTAATTTAGATTAATGGAATAATAAATTTGACAAAGTACTTGTGGGAGCCTTCTAAAGGGTTCCAACTATTTCCTAATCACCCCAAAATTCACAAAAAAGCAAACAAAAATCATATTTATAAACAAACTAAATATCTCCATAAATCATTTCAATTCAATAGCTTTAAATTTTAAATAATTCACAGTATCTTTGCGTTTTAGAATAAATCTAAGTATACAATGAAGCTGAACAAACAAGATATACTCAAAGCCTTAGAATCTATTACAGTAGTTGGTGAAGGACAAAACATGGTTGAAAGTGGTGCTGTAACGAATGTAGTGACTTTTGGTGATGAGGTTATTGTAGATATTACTATAAAAAACCCAAGTTTACAAGCTAAAAAACGTACCGAAGTCGATATTTTAAAGACCATCCACGAACAGGTTTACGAAAAAGCTAAAATTACCATTAACGTAAAAGTTGATGCGCCAGCAAAACCAAAAGTAAATGTTGTTAAAGGAAAGCCCATTCCAGGGATTCAAAATATTGTAGCAATAGCATCAGGTAAAGGCGGTGTAGGGAAATCTACCGTAACGGCAAATTTAGCGGTAACTTTAGCTAAAATGGGCTTTAAAGTAGGCGTGCTGGATGCCGATATTTACGGACCATCCATCCCCATTATGTTTGATGTAGAAGCTGAAAAACCTTTAGCGGTTAATATCGGTGGAAAATCTAAAATGAAACCCGTTGAGAATTACGGTGTAAAAGTATTGTCTATTGGCTTTTTTACCCAACCAAATCAAGCGGTAGTTTGGAGAGGGCCTATGGCAGCCAAAGCTTTAAACCAAATGATTTTTGATGCCCATTGGGGAGAGCTGGATTTTATGCTAATTGATTTACCTCCAGGTACTGGTGATATTCATTTAAGTATCATGCAATCACTTCCAATAACAGGTGCTGTGGTAGTTAGTACACCACAAAATGTGGCATTGGCAGATGCTAAAAAAGGTGTTGCCATGTTTCAACAAGAAAGTATTGATGTGCCAGTATTAGGAATTATAGAAAATATGGCATACTTTACACCAGAAGAATTGCCAAACAATAAATATTATATCTTTGGAAAAGAGGGTGCTAAAAATTTAGCAGACGATTTACAAGTGCCATTTTTAGGTGAAATACCGTTGGTGCAAAGTATTAGAGAAGCGGGAGATGTGGGCAGGCCAGCAGCATTACAAACGGCTACTGAGTTAGAGCAAGCATTTGAAAAACTAGCACAGAATGTTGTACAAGAAGTTGTGAGACGAAATGATAGTTTACCGCCTACCGAGGCTATAAAAATTACAACTATGGCTGGATGTTCAGCAGTTAAAAAGAAATAAATGACGTCAGAAGAAGTTAGACTAAATGTCGAAAAAGCATTAGATGAAATTCGTCCATTTTTACAAAGTGATGGTGGCGATATTTCATTGTTATCTATAGAAGATAACGATACCTTGGTAAAAGTGCAGCTGCAAGGGGCGTGTGTTGGTTGTACAGTAAACCAAATGACGCTAAAATCGGGTGTTGAAATGACTATAAAAAAGTATGCTCCACAAATAGAGCAGGTTGTGAATATTTCCGCTTAAATGTCATTTACACCTGTAAGAGGCTGTTTAAATTTATATCAATTGTTTTTCTATGCCCCTTTTTGTGCACAATTTCGTTGAAACCTCATCAAATGGCCCTGCCATTATCTTCGATTTCGCCTCATTTTGCATCAAAAATGACCTATAGAATATCCAATCATACAAATTTAAACAGGCTCTAATTAAATAACCTTTTCTTTTTTAAGTAGAGTTTCTAGGCTATTGGCTATTTCGAAGCAATGACTAACTTTAGAAACCTCGTTACAAAATTTATTATCAGTGTTTTGTGCTTTACAATCCAAGCCTGCTAATTTTACTTTTCCGAAATTCTTGTTTATAATTTTACACTGTTGGAACAAGCTTTCTATAGTTTTATATTGATTTGTTTCAACTTCATGCTTTATAAGGTATCCTCTTAGATAGTTTTCAATGGCATCTTGAGAATTTTTGCATACCAAATAAGATACAATATCCTCTTCGGGTTTATATAGTTCTTTATTTGCTTGGTTTAACTTTTGTGCGGCATTTACAAAAAATTTAGTGGCATCTTGGTTCATGATAAAAAATTTATTGTTAATAGTTTTAAATGAACTCAGTTTGAGTTCGGTTTATAAAACCCCCATCCTATTGGAATTGTATAGAATGGAGATTTTTTATATTTCTAACTGTCTAAAAAGTAAGCTTTAATGTCAGTTTGAGCGCAGTCGAAAACCTTGTATGTTAGATAATCAATGCATTTCGCAAGCTGTGCTTTTAT
>LLBZ010043875.1_pt7 | contig 24685 bp, 20 predicted proteins | sample 1489421 | NCBI WGS metagenome assembly LLBZ01 (sample SAMN04092657, study PRJNA295927) | soil metagenome | biome: Soil prokaryotic community; feature: Bulk soil; isolation source: soil from tomato rhizosphere | host: tomato cultivar Moneymaker | place: South Korea | collected 2011-11-01 | reverse complement strand
TTGATAGCAGGCAACACGATTATCTTAAAGCCGTCTAGTGTTACGATGCAATGCGGGTTGGAAATAGAAAAAATATTTGAGAAAATTGGTTTGCCTGATTATGTATTTAAAACAGTTATTGCTTCAGGAAAAGAGGCTGAATATTTGATCGATTCTGAAGATGTCAGTGCGGTTACATTCACCGGCAGCGTACCGGTGGGTGCAAAAGTGGCTCAGCACGCAACTTCAAAGTTAAAGAAAGTGGTACTAGAGCTGGGCGGAAGTGATCCCTTCGTAGTTTGCGAAGATGCTGACATAGAAAAGGCATCAAGTGGCGCGGTTAAGGGTAGATTTATTAATTGTGGACAAAGCTGTATTGCCTCTAAACGCTTTATTGTCGTAAAAAATATAGCCAATCAATTTTTGGAAAAATTCATTGAAAAAACAGAAAAGCTCAAAGTTGGTGACCCCTTATCAGAGGAAACTGATATCGGTCCCATGGTAAATCTGGCGGCTATTGAAAATATCGATGAAATGGTAAAAAAGTCCATTAAAGAAGGAGCCGAACTAGCTACTGGCGGGCAAAGGCTAGGAAAGGAAAATGGTGGCAACAATAAAGGCTTCTTTTACAAACCCACCATACTTAAGAACGTTACTCCAAGGATGGAGGTGGCTAGGGAAGAGACTTTTGGTCCGGTAGCACCTGTTATTGTTGCTGAAGATGAGCAACAGGCACTTGAAATAGCAAACGATACAAAATTTGGATTGGGTGCAAGTGTATGGACGCAAAATTTAAACAAAGCTGAAAAATATTCAAAACTGCTCCAAGCAGGAATCGTGACTGTCAACAACGTGGTCGTATCTGATCCTAGAGTTCCTTTTGGGGGAATCAAAAATAGTGGATTTGGACGTGAACTTTCAAAACATGGAATGTTTGAATTTGTAAATATAAAATCGATAAGGTTTTACGATCAATTGATTCATCAGCATTACGTAGAGTGATAATAGATCCTAACTCTTTTGGTGCAAAAAAGAAAAGTATTAACAAATATTTGCTAGTGTTGAGGAAGCCACAGCAACAGGGTTTTATTTTACCAAGCCAATTATTTGGCAAAAAAATCAAGTCATTAGCAAGTTTGCAGATGACAATTTGCAAGTTTTCCAACATTGCAAATTTAGAAATACAAAAAGTTAGCAGAATTTTCTAAGAGTATACTGACGGACTACTTAAAGCATAAAGCACATTGTACTTTTTTCTCTTTATTGAATCAACCAAAGTATTGTCTTGAAATATGGGGTAGAGATTATGATAGAATAAAGGACACTTGTATTCTCGCAGAAGAATTGGGATACTACGGGTATTTTTACGGAGAATCACTAACTAACCTTGATCTTGATTGTTGGACGGTACTGTCTACCCTAATTCCAATAACCAAAACTATCAAACTTGGACCAGTTATTACTTATATTAATCCTGATTACAGGAGTTTAGCCTTACTCGCTAAACAGTCCATCACATTCCAAGATATATCATATGGACGACTTGAGTTTCGGACAGGGGCTGGGGCCAAATCAAAATATTCTGTTTCTTGGTGGGACCCCTATGGTATTGATTACCCTGAACCTCAAAAACGTATCGCAATTTTTGAAGAAGGTCTGTCGCTATTTCGTAAATATATAGGAAGGAATTTTTTGGTTAATTTTGACAAAAACGACATTCAATCACCAAAAACACAAAAAGAGATCGATAGATCTGATGAACATTCTAATGCCATTTATCATGATGGAAAATATTTTAGGGCAACTGGAGCCGAAATGGAAAAGTCCGTACCAGATATTCCCATTACTATTGCAGCCAACGGTACTAAAATGATGCGAATTGCAGCAAGGTTTGCAGATATTTGGGAATCATCGTACTTGACACCAATGGAATTCTCAGCAAAGAACAGAAAATTCGAAGAAATGTCAAAGCAAGAAAATTCTAATAAAGATTCAAAAACTAGAGGTAATCCAAACTCATCTCCAAAGAGATCAATAGAATTAGACGTAATTATTGCCAATTCAAATAAAGAATTACAGGACCAGAAAAAGGTCCTTGCTGTAGAAAGAGGCCCTAAAGCATATAGGCAAGTGTTGCAAAAAGGACTCGTTGGCACCCCAAAAGAAATTCAATCAAAGATCTCAGCATATATAAAGCTGGGTATCGATCAGTTTTTCTTGGCTTTTCAGGATCCACTGGATCCGAAATCAATGGAATTATTCATGCAGTCTGTCAAAGGGGTCAAATAGCTTGATTATTTCGTTCTTTTATTTTTTAGCTGACACAGCTAATCAATTATTATTAGTTTTTTGCGATAACTTTCTCACTCACTCACCCACTCCCTTCCTCTCTTTGTCTTTACCCGTTCCAAAAAAAAATTATGATTTGTTTTAGAAACTGAATGCACTCTGCTTGCAAACATTAATTCAAATTGAATCACGTGCCAACTGTATTTCGACTGAAAACACTTTTTTACTTCTAACGTACCGATATCTATTACAATAATGTGTTCTAACATTAAAGATAATGAAAATATACGATTCTCTAATAGCATGCTCAAAAGAAGCAGTAATGCTTATCAAACCTCTAGGATTTTGTCATTGATGCTAGGTTTTGCAGGCTTGTTAGCTTTTATGAGCAACCCCGTAGCCATCGCACAATTAAATACAATGACAGGCGACTCAAGCCTGGGTCTAGATAAAAATGTAGGAGCGGATACAGAAAACACGTTAAGCAGCGAAATAAACAACAGCTCAGGTACCAATGCAACTTCTGATTCAGGTCCAGGCATACGAAATTTATCGCTACAATCATTTTCTAGTTTTGTAGATGAGATTAATAGCAAAGTTAGATCAGAATCATCAGGCAACAGCTCTGTATCAAATATGACTTCATCTACTCCTGCTTCTTCTTCAATTTCAAATCAATCTTTAGATCAGCGATCAAGTCCATCAAAGCTACTAAACCTTAAAGAAATTGTAATTCAAAACACCACGATGTCCATTCCTGCTCCAGTCAGACATCCCGGACAACCAACTCACGAAGTGGTATTTGCTTTGCCCCTCAGAAATGATGGACACATATGGACAGGAACCGTTACTTTTACTGCGAGCAAGCCCATTGAAGTAGAGGTTCTCCATACTTACACACCCTCTACAATACCTGATTCTGTACATGGTGAGCCATATTATGCCGTCTTACCAGGAAATAATAGTATTGCTATTACCCATCTCAGGCATATCGTAGATGTTCCTATTGAGATCAATGGTACAGGAATAAGTTCAGGTACTTTGAATTTTGCAGGAAACGCCCTAGTGTTTCATAAAACTACTGGAGAACCCTTTACAGTAACATATACTATCGATGCAGTTTCAAAGGAGTTAACAAAGTTAGACAGAGACAATTAATTAATTAATTACGTCGAGTGGTTTTTGCCCTTCTTTTTTTTTCTAGAAACAAGAAAGCCATAAACCTGATTTATTTAGACAAATCTCTTTTGTAACTACCTTTATCGATATTATCAATGAAGGTGGTATTCATATGAACTCTTCATACATTACAAGGAAGCAAATAAATGCTCTAATTTTTATTTAACTGATTTTGAAAATCCTCATTTACTCTATGGTCTTTAGGATCCAAAATAATGGATTGCAATGACGCAAGACGGGTCTCTATATTATCGGTCCGTACATATGTAAATCCAGATCCTTGATTGACTGTTTCAATGAAACCTGCCTTGTCTTCTATTCCTTCATAAGCTTGTAGCTTTGACACATTATTTAATGTCCAATACAGAATTTCTTTGCCCATACCAGGATCAATATATGTTTGTATTACTCTGTTGTTTTCGCTTGTTAGGAATGTTTTAATCTTTAGGGTAACATTCGTTTTATTAATCAGATCATTCAAGTAGTAATTATCGCTTTTATTGTCGTTGGAATGGAAAACAAAATCCGAGCCTGATAGATTCTTTACATCGTTCATTGTTAGTTTGACGTATTTTCCATCATCTCTATAATCAAGAATATAGGGGTTACTATCTTTTGAAACATCAAACACTACCCCGATCCCTCTTCTTTCGTTATCAGGTGCATCAGAATTATGAAAACCGGTATTAAACATCATCTCAATATACGTTTCATTTTCATAATTGTCTTCTGGTTCCTCAAAATAATCCAAGATGTTTCCTTTCCAGATTATCATTTGGTTTTTTGCAGCAGTCATGTCTAGACTACCATTTAGACTTTTTCTTTCAATTTCAATTCTAGGAGAGTTGATATCATTTAAATGACCCTGCGAGTGTTCGGCAAGATCTAAATTAACTTCCAGGGTTCTATTTGGATTTAGAGGATCCGCAAGTTGATATGAATATTGTTTTCCAAACCTAGTATCGACTACTAGTAGTCCATCCTCATCAAAGATTTCATTGTCTAGAATATCTTCGCTGCGAGGATCATAAATTCTTATTTTACTGTCTGAATTATTATTATTATTATTATTAGGATGAGAGCGAAGAAATGAGGCCTCTGTTTTATTCAGCCCATCATTATCGTCATCGCCCTCACCTTCCTCGTCAATATTATTCTGAGATTCTGATTCCGTAAATCTACACATAATTTCGTTTACCTCGAGCCGATCAGTGGAACAATCAAACGGATAAACTATTTTAAGGAACGGACATGAGCTCGTTATAGTATCATTATCATTATTTTGAATACCGCTTCCAGGAGTAATATCAAAAGTCGAATTCCCATTACCGAATGTGCTATTAATTTGATTGATGGGATGATCGTTATTATTTCTGTAAAACTCTGAGCAATTATCAACACCTGTTGTATTAATTAAAACGAAATTCTTATCTGTTAGATGACTCGCAGTTTGGCCATTCACCACTTCGACCTTGCCTTGAAATTTTAATAATCCGAAATTAGCAGATAATAGTACCAATATAACTATGGACATCAATAGGATTGGGCCAGCGAGTCGAGTTACCATTTTTTTATATAGGGTAAATAGCATTGGTATATAAGTGGATAGTTAAAAAGAAAGATAACATTTATATTTTGAATGTGATGCTGCAAATAACTTTAAGAGTGAACGTTACTGTTTTCTGCATAATTGTGACTAATGTCTTTTTACTAACTTAATACCATATTAAGGAGATTGATATTTATACTAGAAAACTAAAACTAATGTAGGATCTCAATTCCTATAACTATGCTAATGCGGAATAACTGTGGTAATAGTGTCTTAAATTTAAGAGTAACAGCAATTCTTATTTTTATGAAAATGCAGTATGAGATAGTGATTTGTAATTTAGAAAATCAGATAATGTGAATCAATAATTTATTTGATGGTCACTTTTGTTCTTTGCAAGAATGATTTATCTCATTTTGTACTATTGGGTGGTTGGTATGTTGCAAAAATTAAAGCCTTATTTGGACTTGATCATACGATGAATATCTACCCCGGCTACTAATTGACATATTTGCTATATTTTTGATACTAAAGTAACCTTTGAGGGCATATTAGAAGCAATAGGTGACTGGCCAAATTCTATACGTAAGTCTAATAAGGTGTTAATTTGTTCAATTCATATGAACAACTCTGCAGAAAATTCAGATGATTTGGAAGTTGTCACGTTAGCCAGTGGATGTTTTTGGTGTACAGAGGCAGTTTTTAAGCGAGTTAATGGCGTTATTTCAGCAGTTTCCGGATATTCTGGTGGCCCAGTAGATAATCCATCTTATGATCAAGTTTGTTCAGGGAGAACTGGTCATGCAGAAGCTGTCCAGGTAAAGTTTGATCCTAAAATTATATCACTTGAACAGATCCTTGAAATATTTTGGTACACTCACGACCCCACAACCTTAAATCGTCAAGGAAATGACGTAGGCACACAGTATAGATCTGCGGTATTTTACAATTCCCAAAGTCAAAAAGATATTGCTTTGAAAATAAAAAACGATCTTGAAAGTAAAAAAGTATACCAAAATCCAATAGTGACTGAGATAACACCCTTTAAGAATTTCTATCAGGCTGAAGAGTATCATAAGGACTATTATGATAATAATAAAACAGTTCCTTATTGCAGCTATGTGATTGATCCAAAGATAAGCAAATTATTGACAAAGTTTTCTTCTAGTTTAAAGGGCGAATATCTTAAACATTAATCCTTTTGGGATACCGATATTATTCCAAAGTCTTGGGATGCATTTAAAAGTATCAGTAGATCATACCTGTACATTGGAATGGGAAAAAGAGGAGTTTGATGTACGGTCCAATGATTTAGCACAAATCCAACGAATTATAAAAGACGCACGCAACGTGGTTTTTTTTACAGGAGCAGGAATTTCTAAGGAAAGTGGCATTCCTACTTTCAGGGATAAGGACGGGTTGTGGAAAAAATACGATCCTAGCAAACTTGCTTCTCTTTCAGCTTTTAAATCAAATCCACAATTAGTATGGGACTTTTTTTATTCACGCCAGAGGCTCGTATGCGGAGCCCAATTTAATGATGGTCACAAAACTATAGCAACTCTGGAGACAAGGGAGTTTGAAAGCTGCTGGGTTATTACCCAAAATATAGATAGGCTTCATCAAAGAGCAGGGTCTTTGAATGTTATAGAACTCCATGGAAATATTTTTGGACTAGTCTGCTTGCAATGCGAAATTGAAGAGCAGTATGATCATCAGACCTTTTTTGAGAATTTTAATGAGGAGCGAATTCCTCATTGCAAGAACTGTAGTAATATTTTGAAACCAAGTGTAGTGCTTTTTGAGGAACCTTTACCAACACTAGAATGGCAAAAGGCTATAACATTATCTTCTAATTGTGATGTAATGTTTGTTGTCGGATCATCTCTGAATGTTTCGCCAGCTAACATGTTACCTTACTATGCTCTGAAAAATAACGCAACTGTAATTGAGATCAATCCAAACCCGACTGAAATGTCGCGCCTAATGGATTTTTCCATCCGGTCAAGTGCATCTTTGGTTCTTCCAAAAATTTTTGATATACCCTGAACCGTCTTATTGATTATCTTGAATACCAAGAATGTAGTTATAATAACCGGCGATTTCGATATCCAAATGGTTACAAATCAGGACCACCTTAAGAAATTGACTGGATAAGCATTGAAGTGTCTTTCTCTAAAGCAGCCTTATGCATATTTATTAGCCAGCGGGAAAAAGACCATTGAGATTCGCAAGTGGAATACCAAGTACAGGGGTGAATTCTTAATTCACGCTTCAAAAACCATGAATGATGAAGCTTGTTATGTTCTAAACATAGAGAGACATCTCCTTGTAAAAGGTGAGATAATAGGTAAGGGCTTTTTGTATGATGTAAAGACTTATGACACTTGTGAGGATTTTAAAAGAGACTGGGATAAACATTTTTCAATAGAAAAAAGCAACAGCAGTCCTTCTTCCTTATCATCTTCCAAATTTAAGAGATACGGATTCTTGGTAAAAGATACAATATTATTTAGTAATTCAATACCATTCATTGGTAAATTAGGAATGTTTGAAGTTGAATTGTGACTGTCAATAATATTGAACGTTGATTAACCAGAAAAGTGGTATCAGAATATACTTGCAAAAAAAGTTATTGCTTGATGCCAAACCCTGTACCTTTTTATCTTTTGCTGGCTAAATTTCTTTTATTTTTCACTAGCTCGTAAAATATTAAGTGCAGAGCCAGCCTTAAACCACTTTAGCTGTGAATCATTGTATGAATGAACTAATTGGATTTGTTCCTCAGAGCCGTCACTATGATACAAGATAGCGGTTACCACTCCCTTGGGACGCAGGTTCTGCAAATCAAGAATACTAATCCTATCGTCTTCCCTAATTTTATCATAGTCCATTTGATCGACAAATGTTAAGGCGAGAATACCTTGCTTTTTCAAATTTGTTTCATGAATCCTTGCAAAGCTCTTGGCAATAACCGCAGCGCATCCAAGATACCGTGGTGTCATGGCAGCGTGTTCGCGACTGCTACCTTCGCCATAGTTTTTATCTCCTATGATGATCCACTGCGTTCCGCTTTTTTTATACTCTCTAGCGATATGGGAAAATGTTTCAATGTTGTTGTTTAGTTGATTCAAGCCTTTGCCAACCTCCCCTTCTCTGAATGAGTTTACTGCGCCAAGTAACAGGTTGTCGCTTAATCTGTCTAAATGTCCTCTGTACATTAACCAGGGCCCTGCAGGAGAAATATGATCGGTGGTACATTTGCCCTTTACTTTTGCTAATATGGGTAACTTGCTAAAGTCGTTACCATCCCATTCTGAAAATGGTTGTAGCATTTGAAGCCTCTGGCTATCCTTATCGATTCTTACTAATACTTCATCGGGATTCTCAGCAGGAGGAACATAGATATTTACGGTATCTTTGAACCCTAAAGGTGGTACCTCTGGGGCAATCCTTGGCGGAGATAATCTAAACTTTGTACCATCTTTTGCTATTAGTTCATCTTTTAAGGGATTAAAAGAAAGTCGCCCGCCTAACGCAAGTGCGATAACAATTTCTGGACTACCAATAAAGTTCATTGTCTCTCTCCTGCCGTCATTTCTGCCTGGAAAGTTTCTGTTGTAGGAAGTTACAATTGTATTTGGCTCTCCCTTTTTTATTTCAGGTCTATTCCACTGCCCTATGCAGGGACCACAAGCATTGGCCAGAACATTGGCACCAATCTCTCGAAGTAACTGAATTTGTCCGTCTCTTTCAATCGTCTCTCTAATCATTTCAGAGCCGGGGGTAACCTGGAGAGGTGATTTTGTTTTAACACCTTTTTCAATAGCCTGTTTGGCAATATCGGCAGCGCGTGACATATCCTCATATGAAGAGTTAGTGCAACTTCCAATTAACGAAACTGAAATTGTGTCCAGGTAGTTATTTTTTTGCAAGTCTTCTGCCATCTTTGAAATGGGTCTTGCCAGGTCGGGTGTATGAGGACCTACTATATACGGCTCAAGTTCATCGAGATTAATTTCAATTAGCTGGTCAAAGTATTTGGTTGCATTTTCTCTATTTTGAGCAATTTCTTCTTCGATTATCAAATCCTGTACCAACCATTCTTTGTTGTTGTTAGCTAGGTCGGCCAATTCGCTACGGCCAGTAGATTTGAGATACTCTTCCATCTTTTTATCGTAAGAAAAGACCGAACATGTAGCACCTATCTCGGCTCCCATGTTTGTAATTGTTGCTTTTCCAGTGCAGCTCACATTCCGAGCACCAGGTCCAAAATATTCTATTATTGCATTTGTCCCACCTGATACCGTGAGCTTGGATGCAACATACAAAATGATGTCTTTAGGAGAGGTCCATCCGTTTAGTTTACCAGTCAAGTATACTCCGATTCTTTTGGGATACAAGACTTCCCATGCAAGTCCGGCCATAACCTCAGCAGCATCCAGACCGCCAACTCCAATTGCGAGCATTCCTAATCCGCCTGCGTTTGGTGTGTGCGAATCAGTTCCTATCATCAAGCCACCTGGAAAAGCATAATTTTCTAAAACTACTTGATGGATAATTCCTGCACCAGGCTTCCAAAAACCAATCCCATACTTTCGAGATGCAGATTCTAAAAATTGATAAACCTCATTATTTTCATATATTGCTGCTTTAGTATCTGATTCGCTGCCAACCCTTGCCTGAATCAAGTGATCACAATGTACAGTTGTAGGAACCTTTACTTGTTTTATACCAGATTGCATGAACTGCAATATTGTAGTCTGGCCGGTTACATCTTGAAGAGCAACCCTATCAGGATTTAAGAGAATATATCCGTTGCCAGGGGTCAGCTGGTTAAATTCAGAAAAGTTGGTAGATTCATCTAGATGGCCTATTAAAATTTTCTCAGTTAGAGTAAGTGGTTTGTTTGATATTTGTTTAAATTTAAGAATATTTTGGGTCAATTTTTCATATTTTTTAGAAACCAATTCTTGGGTAGTAATTTTTCCTTTTACGCTGTTTAGCTGATTGGTCATAAACTATATTCTCTAATCCGCATATCCGATATTTATCGATAATGAAAGCACTGAGCCTTGACTCGATTTCACTAGCAGGTGTCTAACTACTCATACCTATAGGCTCATTGACTTTTCTATCTGATTATTCTTGCTGGCTCTCAGAGATAGCAAAGGTAAGATGACTGCATCATAGATGTGTTTACAAGTTCTTAATAGATCAGAAGTAGATTTAAGAAAGAAAATCACATAGTTAAAATTACATTTAATTTTAACAAGGGCCTGATGTTTTCCAAGATTCTAGTTGCCTTCGATGGTTCAAAACCCTCTTTGGATGCAGTTGAGAGTGCCATGGAAATAGGCAAAAAATACAATTCTTCATTAATTATTCTACACGTACTAGATAGTTACAAGTATCCATATCTACTATCCTCTGTTATACTCGCCCCAACATTTGGATCGGAAAAATTTGAAAAGGAAAGAGAAGAATTCGATAAATTAATGAAATCACTGAAGGAAAAATATCTATCAGTAAAGAGTGCAGAAGATGTAAAAAGGGACGATAATGCGACGACAGATGTGGCTGATTTATCTGATTCAACATATTCGGCCAATGCTAAATCTAATAATAGAAATGGGTTATTTGAGACTGCGATAGTTGAAGCTGAAACCTCCACTGCTTCGACCATAGTCGATTATGCAGAATCCAAAAATGTGGATTTACTGGTTATTGGAAGCAAGGGACGAACGGGTCTCAAAAAAATGTTAGTTGGTAGCACGGCCACTGAAGTGGTAAAGTATGCTCATTGTCCTGTCATAGTCGTTAGGTAACAAAGTTGATTCTAAATTTCGGAGATTCAACAGGTAAACCTTTCTAACCAAATAATTCGATTGATAGACTGTATTTATTCTATAGCATCATTAAAGTTTAACATATGTAAAAGGGGGGGGGAGCAGCATGCTTCCAGTCATATTATCATTATCATTACTATTATTTTCTACTGTCATTTTCCTTTTTTGATGGACAGTCTCTGTTTAGACACAATTTCCACTGGTACCTTTTTCCCGCATTCACCCCGCTGGCCAAGATAACAGGCCATTTACACCGATCGCAATTTTTGCCTGTCCCTTTGACCACACCCTTTAGGGGTAACGAAGCAGTTGTACTGCACTTGTCTGTAGAATAAGTGGAACATCCCGCAAACCTTTTTTTGGTTTTAGCAGAATTTTTTACTATCAAATCTCCTCTTAGACATATAGGACACTTCCCCAGTGTGATTATTCTTGGACTTTTTGACTCAGGATAAAGGGTTTGAGAATCGGTGTTTAATGATGCTGATATCTCTTTACTAATCTCATCCTGATTTTTTGCAAAGGATTCTAAACCCTTTTTTACCATGGTTTGGGCGTGTCGGATAACAGAGTCACTGCTACTTTCTCCTGATTCGATATTTGACAGACGCTCTTCCATTGTTCGGGTGAGACCTGTTGAAACAACAATTGGAACATGCTTCTGCATGGACCTTATTAGCGAAATTCCCAGTTGTGTTGGACGTATAGCCGAACTTCTGAATGAAACCCCATCCCCATCTGAATTAGACTCTGATACAATTTGAGATTTATCAAACTTTCCTAGTTTCTTGCTAGATTTTGATAGCTGGGAATCACCGGAGGTATATTCATTACCACGTGGAGAAAAATTGTAAATATAATTTCTTTTATATAGTGTATTAATTATTTCAGATCTGGTCGCCTTTGTTCCAATCTTTTCTTTTTCCATTTTTTGAAGCAAGGTTGACTGATTATATCTGGACGGAGGTTGGGTAGTTTTTTCCAAGATTTCTATATGAATATTTCTTAATTTGTCGTTTATTTTTAAAATAGCGAGGAAAGATTCACCTGTGGCAAAACTAGAGTAGTCAAAATATGGATCGTAAAATTCGATCCATCCTTTGGAGAGAATCTTTTTTTCCGCAGACTTGAAAATGTACTTTTCTTTTACGGTAACGTTAATTGATGTCTGGCTTGCCTCTGCCTCCGTACCGAATGTGGAAAGAAACCTTCTGATTACAAGGTCAAAAAGTTTTGCTTCAGGTTGTTCTAGACCCTTTTTTGGTCTTTCTCCGGTTGGATAAATGGCAGGGTGAGCAGGATCATCTTGCTTTCCTTCATTTGGATTTAAATTTACGGATTTTTTTAGTAGCCTTTGACATATCTCGTGCACTGAAAGCCTTTGTTGCAAGTGACCACTACTACTACTGTCATCTTCTGTTTTCCAGGCTTGGGATGCTTTATTTTCATAACTTGAAAGATTGTTGATGATATTTTTGTAATCGATATTGGGCGGAAGTTTTTGACTTGAAGTTCTTGGATACGATATCAACGCTGCCAAGTACAACTTTTCAGCCAAAGAAAGTGTATAACTAGGGGTGAATCTGAAAACCCTAAAGGCCTCTTTTTGCAGATCACCCAAATTAAAGGGGTTTGGGGGCTTTATAATGTTTTTAAAAGTCCTTGCGAAAGTTACTACACCTTCTTGATCCTTGCATTCCTTTCTAACTGTCATTGCAAGATCTTTAGATTCTATTTTTTGAGGAAAATAAAGAGTCCGAATCAAATTTACATTTTGACCATCTTTTTTGAGATTTTTATCGAAAGGTCTTCTTTTTTCTTCACCATCTCTAAGATCATCTTCCCCTCCTTCCCTTCCTTTTCTGACAAAATCAGCAACTATATTCCAATAGGGTATCGGTACATGTCTTGAGATTTCGTTCTCTCTATCAACCACAAATGCGAGTGTAGGGCCCTGCACTCGACCGATCGACAAAGGAACAAATTTTTTTCCTTTGCTTTGATCAGGTTGGTACTTTCTTATGGAATTGGTTAGGACACGTGAAAAATTAATTCCATAAATAAAATCTATCATGTGTCTTGTAATTCCAGCATCCTTTAAACTGTAATTGGGGGGTAACAAATTCTCAAACGACCCTGATATTTCCTCATCGGTCATGGTTGAGAATTTGGCCCTTTTTGACACATCATATTTCTTGTTACAGGCAAACTGCAAAATATTATACCCTATTACCTCTCCTTCTTGGTCATAATCGCAGGCGTGAATGAAACCAGTGGCATTTTTAGAAACTTCTGAAATTTCTCTCAATAATTTTTCAATCTTGTATTTCAGAAACTTTGAATTTGAATATCTGTTACTCCGATTAGATGATAACGGAAGCCATACTGGATCAAAAACAGGAAAAGGTTTACTACTGCTACTTTCTTTTGAATCTGCTAATCCATACAAGTGACCAAGGGCATGACAGATAATATAACAATGTCCTCTTTTATCAAAGGCTGGCAAAAGTGACGAGCCTGACTTGAGTAAATATTGAAATTCTTTTTTGAAGTCCACTTCGTCGGGTCTACTTTGGTCTGATCTAGATGAATTTAGTGCCTGAAATATCCTTTTTGCTGCTGAGGGTTTCTCACAGATTACAACTGTATATTTGTGTTTATAGATAACATCTTTATGTTATGGAAATAAATTAATCGTTTGCATGTGATACCTAGACAACTATCGCAGGTTGTTCTATACCTTACAAAAAATTATTAAGAGACTTTGGAAGGTGGACTCTTGATTATGGTGTGTAATTCATCTAACCCCATTTCCATACCTTGGTCAGTCCGTTTCCAAATGGATCGACTGTTTTCTTATAAATTCCAAGGACGTTGTTGAACTCGGAGTAGTCATTTTCACCTAAATTACCTTGTGAGCTCGTTTGATTATCACTTGTATTGGCAGAACCATGATAAGGTAAACTAAACATAATAATACCACTGTCTGAAAAACTGCCATCTGGATTATAATATCCAATAGATTGGGATTTATATGTAATAACTTGTCCGGTTGCGGTCAAAATAATAGCCTGGCCATTTGAGTGCACTGCTCCATCTGAACCCATTTTATCGACTACTGTTCCGATTGTCTGAGTTGGAGAGCCGCTTATCGTACTGTTTCCATTGTAGGATACTTCGACTGAAGGAAGATTATCAACATTTAAGACACGCATATAGGTAGACTTGGTATTTTCGACATAAAATGGCTGACCCAAAGTTTCTGCAATATCGGATTCATTACCAGTTACTGAATCCAATATCGTTGTACTGGTCAAAGATGTTGAGCCTGACGTTAAATTATCATTTTGGGCCAATACAACTAAAGTACTGGGATCAACTGAAAAATCTAAAATGATTGCTAATCCGGTTGCTAAGATGGTGCTTAGAATCAGATATTGAAATTTTTCGTTAACTAGTGTATTAAAGATCATTATAGAAAAATTGAATGTGAAAAATATAAACATTTAACCTTGTTCGCAAACCATACAAGATTTGAAAGACGATTTCACGGCGAAATGTTGGTTCAAATATAGGGATTTTGTGGCTTCATCTTGTGGTAGGCTGTTGAACAAGATATGAGTAGAAGTGACGCTAATTGTGCTCCAAACCGTCATCATATTCCCAAGTTATTTCTCATCAATGAGAAGTGGGCTGCTGGACCAACTATGAATCCATTCTCTGATGTGGTTCGCGCTTGTCTCGGCCCTTCTTCTTACAAACCCATCCAAGTCCTCTCTTGCTATTTCTACAAGTATTTGAATCGATTCATACGTTATCTTGTCTGGATATTTAGTAAACTTTGCATCTTTATCCGAGAGTGCTTCGCAAGCATTCATTTTGATTTTTCTTCTCTCATCTTTTAGCAAGTCTTTCAATCTGCAAAATACCTTAAGATTCATATCCAAGATTTCAGAGTCTGCTGGGTCTATTTTGTTAGTTAAGAATTTTCCCAAAAGTTTAGATGATTTTGCCCTTATAAAATAGTCTTTTGATGCTGATGTATTTTGTAGAAGGAAGTTAGCAACTTCCAGATAGATTTTTTTATTATCATGATGATTAAAATAACTACATAATTCAGCTAGACCATCTAAAGCCCCTGTTGCGATCATACTCTGAAATGAGTATGAATTATCTATGATTTCTTGCAAAATAAAACTAATTCTTTCTTTATCTTGGCCAGAACCTTTTTTACAACTTTTACCCAAAGCGGTAGCAGCAGCAGACTTTATAAAGTCACTTTCTATACTCGCGTCCTTTAGTATAGACTCTAGCAAAGTTATCGAATCCCATCTCTCAAATAATCCTATATTTTTTAATACGCTTCTTTGTATGTGGTTGTTTAAACCAGTGAACTTTTTCTGTTCACTAGATATGCTTAACAAAGCTCGGTAAGCTTTATCTGATTTTGAGAAATTATTTTTATCCCTGTACGAGCCTAAAGTGTTGGCTACTTCTTTACTGACTCCATAAAACTTGTCGTTTAGAACTATGTCCTGTAGGATCTCAACAATCTCTTCAGAGAAAACATCTTTAAGCATCCTAGCAGCCTGAATTCTTTCAATCACTGTATCTCCACTCTTTAATTGATTTAACAATAGGTTTTTTAATTGAAATTCCTCTGTTTCGTCATTTACTTTTAGGGTTTTTATAGTTTTTAAAATCTTGAACTGGGGGTCAACGGATACATACAAAATTGAAGAGTTACCATCGAACTCAACCAAACTTTCAGAGCTCCATTGGGATATATTCATTAAATGAAGAATTTCCTTTTTATTTCCAAAGCCGTCTTGGGAAACTATTTTTAATTCGAGTCCAAACTTATATGGAGGTAAGAATTCTTGGTGGTTGTCAACTTGATATTGTTGTGATTGGATCACTTTTATATTTAGTTTATTGGTCTGTTCATTCGCTTTTGTCTCACTTGAGGGAGGGAGTAGTGTATACTCGATTTCAATTTCTGGATGTCCTTTCCTATAAATCCATTGATCAAAAAAAGTTTGGACCTTAATTCCTGAAACCTCTTCTATTGTTTGGAGCAAATCATTTGAACTTGCGCTTGAGTTTTGGTAACGATCCAAATACTGTTTTAAGGATTTCTTAAAATTATCTTCGCCCAAAAAATTTCTTAACATATGCAGGATAAATCCCGCCTTTTCATAAGCATGAGCATCAAAGAGCTCATCTGGATGTTTGTACAGATTTGTGACAATGGGTCTGACATAGTATTCATTTGCTTCTTCAAAATAAACATCGGTAGCTTCTATAAGGCTAAGATGAAATTCTTCAACTCCTCTAGAGTTTTCTAGATAAAGTGATTCGCAATAAGTTGCGAATCCTTCATTTAGCCATATATGTTGCCACCCCTCACACGTTACTAGATCCCCAAACCATTGATGTGCCAATTCATGCACAATTAACAACAAATCATTCTTATAATCAAGGGACGTTTTTTTATCATGAAGCACCCTCCTTGTGAATGTCGTACAGCTTAGATTTTCCATTCCGCCAAATTCAAAGTTATCGACGGCTACCTGCGTGTATTTGTCAAAGGGATACTCTGTGTCAAAATATTTTTCAAAAAATTTGATCATCTGTGGAGTTTCAGAAAATGTGAGCATTGCATTATCTTCTAGAATTTCTTCTGGCCAATAATATTCTAGGGGAATATTTTGATACATCGTTTCGCTTTTAGAAAACTTGCCAATGACCACGGAAACAAGATAGGCAGGTAAGGGATTTTTCTCAATGTATTTCCAAGTAGCTTTTTGGTTTTTGTCGTCTAATACTTTGGAAACAAGTTTTCCGTTTGAAAGTACATCAAATTCTATTGGTGCAGCAATTTCTATTTCAAAGCAGAATTTTGCATTAGGTGAATCGACGCATGGAAACCAATACTTGGCATCGGTAGTTTCTCCTTGAGTCCATACTTGGTATGCCTCGGGTCTGTCATCTCGGTCTTTTTTCACCATGAAATGGAAGCCGTTTTTTGGGGCTCGAATGTCATACCCCGCTACACCGTCGTTGTCATTTTCCTTGAAAAATCCTGCAGAGTAAGTAATGCAAATCTCTGCGCTACTTCCCACTGTCGCGCTTTCAGCAAGTTTGATGGACAATTTCTTATCGTTTTCTTCTAATTCAAAGCCTGAAATTTTGACATTAGGGGAAGAGACATTCAATATTTTTAGCTCTGCAATATCTAATTCTACTTTGCTTGTATCTCTTTGAAATTTGATGTTTAGAATTTGGATACACTCACTGAGGGTGCTTTTTTGAAAATCCGGGAAAATTTTTAGTGACATTTGATCAATTCTATAGGGGTATAAGGGAATTTCATGAAGCCGACTTCCGGGGAATTCAAATCTATTACGAGCAAAATTGCTATCTTTGCACTTTAGATTGTCAGTCTTATTCAACCTCGTGTCCTCCTCCTCTCTTCCTCCTCCCCATCCTCTACCTTCTTCTCCTTCTTCTTCTTGTTGGCCAGTTTCATTTTGAATACTTGTTGTATATGCTATCTTTCAATTAGAAATAAGTTTGTTGATCAGCCTATCATCGCTTTTGCAGGGTCTATAGTATTTTTAACAGATTTTTGGACTAGTTTCCCGTATTATCCTATCCACAGCCAAGGTTAAAAAGTAGTGTAATCTCGTGGAAATTAGCTTCTATATTCGTTAACGGTTCCAAGAAACTTTTCAAGCTTTTCTAAGGTTTCTGCATGCAAATGATGTTCAATGCCTTCTGCATCCTGTATGGCAATATCCTCACTAACACCTATAATTTTAAAAAACTCGGTCAAAAGTTTGTGTCTTTTCTTTATATTCTCTGCCACAGCTTTTCCTTGATTCGTTAATCGTATCCCTCTATATTTTTCATATTCTAAATAACCTTTGAGATCCAATCTGCGCATCATTTTTGTAACACTGGGAGCTGATACGTTGAGGCATTCAGTAATGTCAACACTTGTGGCGTAACCCTTTTGTTGGACGAGTTCATAAATTATCTCCAAGTAATCCTCCATTCTGTCAGTGCGTTCCTTTCTTTGGAAACTATTGACTCTTTTTATGGAATCTATATTGGACGTTTCCCGAGTTGGAAGTGGGTAATTTGACATTAGTACTGATATACCTTCTTTAAATTATCAATGGTTTGCAGGCCGTATAATAAAAGAATTTTGGATGTCATTATACAAATAACCCCGTTAAATACATTATAAGCATTCCCAGAATAAAGCCTGAAATAATTGATAGGCCTGAATTGGTCATTGTTGATTCTTGAATACCCGCGGTGTTTGTCTGAGTAGTGTTATTGGAATTTTGAACGCTATTTTCAGAACTAAAAGCTGTTCGATTGGGCGTTGACTGCTTAAATGATTTTGACATCCAAACAATCAATGAATATACAACCTGGAATATAGCTCCTGCTCCTATTGCTAAGAAGACTACCGAGGCCAGAGGGGAATAAATGAACCCGCCTATCCATGTTCCTAGGATGGTTGGTATTCCTGCGATTAAGCCCAGCAGTACTAGCCGTCTTAACATTAATTTTCCTGACTTGGCAAGTGGAGCAACTATGGCTAGTCCCTCGGTAGTATTGTGAATAGTAAAGCCGATGATAAGAAATGTGCTCAACGCGATCTCACCCAAAAGGACGGCCGCACCAATTGCCAGGCCTTCGCCAAAATTATGAAGTCCTATTCCTATTGCTACCATAAGAGAGATTGCCAAGGGTTTCAGAATGCTGTTGGGGCTATTACTACTACTGTTACCTTCGTTGTGGAAAGTACCTAAAATGCGTGGTTTTTCTTCACCACTCTGGACAGGAGATACAATGCCCTTATTTCCGGCCAAATAATTTGATTCTTTGTCTGGAACTGCTATTGATTTTATTAGTCCTTCGTCGCCAGTTTGGTCTCTAGATCTGGGTCTAAGCTTGGATCTGTTCGAATTGACACTGTCAGGAATGTTTTTAGATTCGGCTCTCTTGACAAAATACTCTGACAAGAAAAATAATCCCAAGAAAGTTGCAATGATTACCACAGGAATCAACATTTGACCGTTAAATACTGGGGCTAAGCTCGTTGTTGCAATTTCATTGCCTTCTAGGAAAGCTTCAATTCCTAAAAATATTAAGAGGCCAGCCGTCAAGCTAAGAAAGAAATTGTATTGATTCCTGGTTATTTTTCTCATAAAAGGATACCAAGCGAGCCCAATCAGAACTGGAATAACTCCTACAAATATACCCAATATTGCAAATATTGATACCTGGTTAATGTTTGGAACAGGTGCTGGTGCTGCTGCTTCTACAGTATTGCTGAATCGGGTTCCGTCAGAAGTTGTTATCCCAACTTCATAAGGTTCAGCTGGGTTCCAAAAGAAGGGAATGATTACTTTCGCATCTCCGAGTCTAGGAAGGGTCTGTGAGGGTTCAATTGCTGCTGAGTGTATCCTGTCATTAATGTCTGCTTGCGAAATTGTTACAGTCTCTGGACCAGTGTTACGGATATATGCGACTATTTGATTTTCATGAAACTCAATCTTTTCTATTGTTATCTCAGGAAGGGGGGTTCCGCCTGTTATTAAATCTTGACCGAAAGGGCTAGTGAGAAAATATATCATTGCTGACAAAACAACTAATGGTATAATTGCAAGACCAATTGACACAAATTTCTTGTTTTTCCTTTTTTGAAAAATGTGATCTCCAGGTTTAATGATTTTTTCAGTATCTCCTAGAGAACCTTGTAAATTTAATTTGTCCGCCGGCCTTGGAATGGAACTATTAATTGAATCTGTACAGCGTTCTGTAGTCTTGCTAGAGTCCTTTGCAACTCCCATACCACTATCGGAAATTTCTTTATTTTCGTCTGATGTTAAATCTTTTTTGATTTTCATTGTTACATCCCTCCGTTAATATAATTAGTTTTGTTACTAATTGGCGAAATGGTATGCAAATTACTGTTAGTATTTGATCCGATATAATCCTTGTTGGAATTATAATTGCTTGTATAAACTTGGGATGGAGTAGAATTCTCATCTGTCCCATCTATGGTGTTATTCTTGCTTGGTTCAATCTTGGTGGTGGTGGAATTGACTTGTGGATTTGGACTATAAGTCGAATTAGTACTATTAATTTCAAAGTACGGAGAGGAAGACGAGGTGGAAGAAGAGGTAGAAGACTGCATATCCTCATGCATTAAATGACTGTTAACATTACTACTACTGCTGTTTGTGTAGTTATCTAGAACCCTGAAGAGTCCCATCCAACCCTTTTCTGCAAACTCAGTTTTGTGAGCGTGAAACATATAGTCTCCAGGATACTTGTACTTGAATTCCAGTATTCCTCTTTCTCCTTGACTCATGGTTACTATGTCATTTAGCTCGACCGGAATCTTACTGGTTCCACTAGGATAATAATTAAACATGTTTGCATGCAAGTGGAAGTTATTTATGGGATCAAATTCTAACATGTTTACTAGGTATACTCTTACCATTTCATCCTTGTTGATTTCAATGGGCTTGTACATGTAGTAATAGGGTATTCCATTTACAGTGTAGAAATTATTCTCTGTATCAAAGTCAGTATCGTATCCATTCATTACCATAACCATTTCATCTGCAACTGGTCTCTGTATTTTTGGATCTATGATCATTACACCATAAAGTCCATGTGTTATATGTTCCTCAAGGGGGGTCATGTGACAATGATATGGGAATACTCCGTACGGTTCGGCTGTAAATTCATATGTAAACTTGCCTTTGGGACCTATCATCTCGAATACTCCATCCATTTCAGCAGGATGTATTCCATGGGTGTGAAGTGAATGAGGTTTTGAGCCATTGTTGATAAAATTAATCTTTATCTTGTCTCCTTCTGTTGCCCTTATAGTTGGACCTGGGATAGTTCCATTGAATGTCCAAACATTATAAAAAACCCCTGGCGATACTTCCTTAATCTCTGAATCAGATGCGATCAGTGTAAATTCTCTCAGGGAAGTACCATTTGGATACGTCGTCACATGGCCGTAATTAAAATCGCGGAGATACTCCTCTGGATCAACTACGGCATTTTTTGAATTGCCTGGTACAGTAATTGGGTCTAAAACGTCCCCACCAGTTTTAATAACGGGGTAACCTGGAGTGTGACCCCCAACTAACTTGGCAGTTTCAGAAGAATTTTGAGCCATTGTATTGACGTCTGAAGGCCATGGATTATGAACATAACTAGTTACAAGCACAGTTACTACGGAAATCAAAATAATAATTGAGGTAAGTGGCCAAGCTAGCCGCCTTGAATATTGCACAATCTATATTCATTAACCAAATTAATAAATGTTAGCCTAGGTTAAGTTATTGAGAGGGATATAACATTATTTGGATGTGGAAAGATAAAATAAATGGTTAAACTGCTAAAATACGATTACCAAAAAAGTGACTTGCTAAAACATGTTAAGCGTCTATCAAACTTCGCACTCTTGTAACTAGAATGCACATAAAGTAATGATCTTTAGCTGTTTGGTTATGTGATTTTCTGTTCTAAACTGATTATGCAGGGTTAATTTCTCTAATACTTAGGTTCTTAAAATCAAAAGCTAAATTATCTGCTCTGAATGTGGCAATAGGGCCTGAATTGGTGATCACATAATCTTTGCTCTTTCCGCAGTTTGCACTATTGAAAACTTCATCCGAACTATTCGCAAACCACCCACCTTCGTCAGTTACCTCGTTTACCTTCACCCATTCATTGGTATTGTTAACATCGACATATGATTCCATTTTAACACCTGTGTTGTTATTGATATTGTACATAACGACCTTCCATCCAATCCAATGATTTAGCAATGGTGATTCAAAAGCAGTCGTTGTACCTTTAGAATCTGTATATCCACCAGTATGCCAAATCTCTTTTTTCCATGATGCTTGTCTTTTGAGAACGTCAATTCCACCATTTAATGCTGTACCTTCACAAGGGTTATCACTACTATGTTCCCCGCCACGCGCTCTCATTGTCAAGTCGGGAACTAAAGTACCTTCATTGCCATTCCCATTACCTTCTTGCTCTTGGCCTGGTGAATTAGGGTCGTAAATAGATCTAATTTTGAAGTAGCCAGTCATCTCAATATCTCTCCAAGGCTCTTCTCCCTGGGGTGTGATTACATTCATTCGTATTTGAGTATCATTAATTAGCCATGCTTCGTTATCTATTGCGCTCCTGAGAATAGGTACCTCTGATGACATAGAAAATGTGTCGTCTTCTTTGGGATTTTGCATATTAATGAACCACTCTCGGCCGCCCTCTTTGGTTGGATAAATTTCATTTACACCAAATTGATCTTGTCCTTCGGGAGTCGTTATTCTTTGCGGTTCTATTGACGTTTGTTCTTTTTCCTGTTGTCCCATGAAAAATCCATTAAAATAGAAAAATAATAAAATAATCGTAACAATAGCTAAAGCTATAATAACTCCTAACTGTGGTTTTGTTACGTTCAACTCTATTACAATTTAATACGTACCTTTTTTAAACTTTCATTGGAATAGGGGTAATTTTTAATTTTAATTTGAAATCCAATTTTATCTCTATATTCTAATAAGATTTTAGATATTTGTTTAGGTTATTCATGGATATATAAGCAATATGTTACCTCCTATTGCCGAGAATTCATTAAAACAATTGATAAACATTATTGTTTATAAATCCTATATGATATGGATGTAATGTAGCAGACATGAATCTTGACTCAGAATATCTTAATCAATCGGATCCTAAACGAAGATTATTATATATTCTAAAGATTCTTGGGAGTGCTGGCCTAGAGGATTTATCTAAGAGGATGAAAATTTCCAGAATGGGTGTGCACAAGCATTTGACAGATTTGCAGGACCGTGGTTTAGTTCAAAGCTCAGAGGTTAGAAGAGGTGTTGGTAGGCCAATAATGTGCTATTCGTTGACCAACAGCGGTAAATCTATTTTTCCAAAGGCTTATGGCCAAATAGCTACCTTTGCGCTTGACTATATAGAAAAAAATCTAGGAAAACTTGCAGTTGAGGCTGTTTTAAGAGAGAGACAAAGCGAATTGCTAGAAAAGTATCATCAGATTTTGAAGAATCTCGATTTCGAAGAGAAGGTAAAGAGTCTCGCTAGGTTGAGAGATGAGGAAGGTTATATTGCCGAATCAAAAAAAACAGGCAAGAAAACCGATAGTCATATCTTGTTAGAATACAATTGTCCTATAATTATGATCGCTGAAAAACACTGGGAGGCGTGTTCAATAGAAACAGAGCTATTCGAAAAAGTGTTAGACGCCGAAATAAAAGCTACTCATAGGGCCGCAAAAGGCGATTCTATCTGCAAATTTAGTATAAAACAGAAAAAATCTGATCTCTGATCAAGTCGTTAACTTTGTTAATAACATACACAATTGAGAATTTATATAATTTGTAAACTGATATGTTTATAAATTAATTAAACTAATCATTTATGTGAACAAGAATTATTCTATTATTAAATTTAATGATGGTGAAGTTAGCGAGCAGAATGGACTCCACGTATTGGGAGTAGGTTCAAGCATGAGAAAAGAATCGTACGGAACTGAAACATTAAGAATCGTTTTATCCAAGGTTAATCAAAACGGTGGAAAAGCCAAATTATTAAACCTGTTTGATAATCCTTTACCCATATACTCTCCGGAAACCGATAACGACAACCCCTTCATAAAGGAAGCTACTAAAATGGTTAGTTGGGCCGACGCCTTCATTTTTGCTACACCCGATTACCACGGATCTATGGCAGGTTCACTGAAAAATTTTATGGATTATTTCTGGTCTGAATTTGCTGGCAAAACGTTTGGTTATCTTTGTTCGTCTCATGAAAAGGGGTTAACTGTTATGGATCAAATGAGAACAGCAATAAGACAATGTTATGGATGGAGTTTACCTTATGGAATATCTATAAACTCTAGTACTGACTTTAACGAAAAGCGTCAATTAATAAACAAACAATTGATTAAAAGATTAGATAGCTATGCTAGAGATTTGGTTGTTTATGGGACTTTGATAAACAGTCAATTTAAAAAGGATTTGAATTCTACCATAGAAAATTCTTATGCAGTTCATTATAGAAAATAGAGGTGGTTGATTTTGCAAAATCCACATTTTGATTTTTACAAATCAATTCTCAGGCAGCATTGTACGTAGATTCATCATTTTGTGCTGGAATCAATCTACCTTTATAAAGTATCTAGATTTCAGTTAATTCCCTGGGCAGCAAGAATAGAATATTACCGATTAATCATTTACATTTCGTCGTAATAATCAGTCCAAAAATCATAAAAGTTTGAGATGTCCTGTTAACTTGTCAAGTTTTGCCGATGAGTCTGGACCAAACCCGCAACAGGTCATTGTATTTGGTTCAATCTGGGTTTTGCCTGCGTCTCTAATAATAGTAGTAACGATACCATATGCCTGAGCCTTCTTAATTATTTCTACAAGTTCGCTTTCTGATTGTACTTTTAGAATCGCCTTTTTTTGGTTGCCATATCTAATCCAATTTGCTACCCGATCTGGATTTTCCCAGACAACGGAGCTGCAAGCATGTCCTACTTGACCAGCAATTTTTCCAACTCCCATTCCTAAATCTTTTCTCACTACTACCACGAATTTTATATCATCATCAGCATTTTTCAATATAATAAAAGGACCTGCAGAGAATTATTTAATCTAACGAATTTATCGATAAGTAATATGATAAATCGTGTTTCGTATTGGTTCAAACGGTGGTATCAAAAGACATTATGAATCAGACAGCG
>LLBZ010017202.1_pt7 | contig 24705 bp, 17 predicted proteins | sample 1489421 | NCBI WGS metagenome assembly LLBZ01 (sample SAMN04092657, study PRJNA295927) | soil metagenome | biome: Soil prokaryotic community; feature: Bulk soil; isolation source: soil from tomato rhizosphere | host: tomato cultivar Moneymaker | place: South Korea | collected 2011-11-01 | reverse complement strand
GGGATCTCCTCGCCCTTCAGCCCGATGGGATAACCGCTTCCATCCCAGCGTTCATGGTGGTAGCGGATCACAGCCAGTGAATCCTGCAAGAACGGGATTCCTTCGACGATCCGCGCACCGATATCGGGATGGATTCTCATGGTCTTCCATTCTTCATCGGTGAGCTTGCCTGGCTTGTGCAGGACCGTATCACTGATACCGATCTTGCCGATATCGTGGAGTAAAGCACCACGCTCTATGGCCTTGAGCTGGGGTCCTGTCAGCCCGATTTCTTCCGCCAACAGGCACGTCAGCTGGCTCACTCTCATGCTGTGACCCTCGGTCTCACGATCGCGTGCATCCAGCGCAGACATCAGCGACGTCAACGTCTGGTCGTATGTGATCTCGAGTTCGGCGTAGGCAGCTTCAAGTTGCTTCGCCTGCTGGCGCGACTCGGACAGGAGAATCGAGCGTTCCAGCGCGATGGCGGCCTGGTTCGCCAATGTCTGCAGGTTTGCAAAATTTTGCCCGCGACTCTCCGGAATGTTCATCCATAAGGCGCCGTACGTGCGCCCGCGGGTAAGTAAGGGATAACAAACCAGCGATCCGTTCTCCATCGAAACTATGATGCTTTGCCCGGTCTGGATCGCCTGATCGATAGTCTCCATGGGATGTTCCGGACGCGTGTGCAGGCCTTTGACATCGATCTCTACTTCCGCTTCCACCTGCCCTTCACGGGTCATGAGAACGATGCCAGTCCGTGTTGAGTTGGTCACCTTGTGCGCTACCTGGGCAATCAGCTCGGCTGCCAGGCTTAGTTCTTCTGTCTGGATCACGTCCACGCTCAGTTGGTATAACATCGAGGTGATATTCAATGTGTTGCGTAGCTCCTGGTAAAGCCACGAGCTTTCGATCGATGCGGCCGCTTGTGAAGACATCAAATCTGCCAGGGACTCATCGTTCTCTGTGAAGAACACACCCTCCTGTTTGCCAAAGGCCAGGATTGCACCGATGCTTAAACGATGCAACCGGATCGGGATGGCGAGCACGCTACGCAAGTTCGGTTGATCGATTTCGATCTTCTTTCCACTGGAATATTTGCGCAAGTCACGGACACGGAAAGGCTTTGTTGCATTCAGTGCCGCGTGCATGATCGCTTCGTCCAACGGGTTGATGCTCAGAGTCCCCAGTAGTTTGGGAGCTTCTCCTGCAAATGCCGTTCGGGAGAAATTTCCCTGTTGATCGAGCAGCGTGACGAAGACAAAACGGGCCTCCAGAGTCTTGCGTGCGATGACAGCGACCTCCTGTACTGCGGCCTGAGGATCCAGTAAGGTTGTCAGCGAAATACCGGCCTGAATTAATTCCGTCAACCGCTGGCGATAGCTCGAACGTTCCCAGGCGCGCATCAATTCAGAGGCCACACCTTCCGCAATGGCCGCGTCCAGGCTGCTAAACGCGTATTTTTTCTCCGAGCAGATGCTGAGGATTCCTTTTATGTGCCCATGCTGGAGGATCGGGACATTGACGATGGAATGCGTAGTTTCTCCCTCGAGAGAAACAAAATCCGGATCCAGCTCCGTATCATAGACCATCTGCGTTTTCTTGAGTCTATGCGTTCGCCCGATCACACCGAAGGTGGCGTCCTGGCGATAGCCAGGTGGGATAATGCTCGTCATTCTCCCCGCAGAGGCAAGGACAACATATTCCTGGCCCCCACTTTCCGGGGCCAGGAGGGCAACAAATGAACATTCCATCGCCCGTTCCAGTGTGTTCACCGCGAGTTGTGCTGCGACAGGTGGGTCCAGCTCGGTCTCCAGTTGCTGGCTTAACTCGTTGAGCAGGGTCAGCTGCGTTGAGCGATGTTTTTCCGCAGTGAGCTGACGGGTCAGGGATTCGATCTGCTCCTTAAGCGCCGGGATGTTGGTCACAGGATCCAGGCTGAGATTCGCGGAGAATAGGTTTTCGTCCTTTGCGGGTATAGCAGGCTTTTCTTCGACCGAAATAGTATGGGCAAGCATGCCATACGTGGTAAGAATGGTCACGAAGCTGCTAAGAAGCAAACCGGTCTCCTGTTCACGCAGGGCGAGGCCGTCCACCAGCGGGTAGATTCCGATGACGGTCAAGGCCTGTGTTGTTAGCAGGATCATATTTGTTCGCCATTCGAACCGGTGTTTGGTAAATTGTGGGCTCAGGCTGCTTACAAACAAAACCACAGAGGCTGCAAAGAGTATTGCGCCAACCGCGAAGCTCATTGACCCTGATTTAAGAGAAGGCAAGAACCCTAGCAGTGTTGGGGTAAACAGGAAGCTTTGGGCCAGGAGCGACAGTCCCCCTGTTGCAATCAGGATAATCTTCTTATATGAAAACGGCGACATGTTATGCAAAAGGATAGCACAAAAAGGACTTTTTTTCTACCACCGATGTTACATGACACGTCCATCCTCTCTAAGTTACTTTCAACTTTGAAAGTAAAAAATAAATCTCTGATATAATTTTTTTCGTGAAAGGGAAAGCTCGTAGGGGATTTGACCCTTATCTTTTTAAGGAAGAAGTGCTCATGACCACTTTTGTGACCCTTCAACAGATCGACGAGGCAGCGGATGCAATTCGGCAACAGATGGCGGGCCGACCGCGAGTTGGAATGATTCTTGGTTCGGGGCTGAACAGTCTTGCAGATGCCGTTCAACATGCAGTGACGATCCGTTATGGTGATCTGCCCAATTGGCCGGTTTCAACGGTCCATGGGCACGCCGGACAGCTTGTTATCGGCGACCTGGAAGGACAACCGGTTTTCGTAATGCAGGGACGCATTCATTTCTATGAAGGGTACAGCATGTCGCAGATCACACTGCCAGTCCGCGTGATGCTGCGCCTGGGACTGGAAATGATGTTCGTGACAAACGCCGCCGGAGGCGTGAACCCTGATTTCGTGCCGGGGGATGTCATGTTGATCACCGATAACTTGAATTTGATCGGCATGATGGGCGCTAACCCGTTGATGGGTCCGAACATCGACGAGTTAGGTCCGCGTTTTCCAGATATGAGTCAGTCCTACGATCGTGAATTAATGGCGATTGCGAGACAGGTCGCCTCGAACGAGAACATTCCCTTGCGCGAAGGTGTTTACTGCGCTCTGAGCGGACCATCCTTTGAGGGGCCGGCGGATCTGCGGTTCCTGCGCATGGCCGGCGCGGACGCGGTGGGTATGTCTACTGTACCTGAGGTGATCGTGGCTCGTCATGGCGGTATGCGCGTGCTGGGTTTATCAGGGATCAGTAATAAAGCCAACCTCGATGGCTCCACGGTCACAACGCACGAGGAGGTGATCGAAGCTGGAAAAACCATTACACCGAAAATGGAAAAGATTATCCGTGGCATGTTACGTTCCCTGTAAGCATCCGTGGTATGGGTCCTGTTTATCGTACTCTGGCCAGTTATGAGCCACTTATATACATCGCGTTGGCGATCGGTGGACTCTTTGCCTTTCGAAGGATGTGGCGCTCCTGGCGCGAATGGCGAGATTCTGTTTATGGACTGGAACGAGAATTTGCCCTGCGAAGGTTGGGACAGGCGACGGCAGCCGCTTTTTTGATCCTTGCGCTGGTATTTGTGGAATTTTTTATCGCGACGTTCATCGCGCCGGCACTGCCTGCTACGGATATTCTGGCAACACCCACACTGGATCTTCTCCTCACACCGGCAAATACGTTATCTCCTGAGCAGGCAACGCAGGCTGCCCTGTCACCAGTGACACAAGCGGTTCCGAGCGGGATGAGTGGCTGCGTGCCGGATCAGATTATGATCACGGCTCCCGAACCGGGAGCTCCAGTCAGTGGGACGGTGCAAATCACGGGGACAGCTAACGTTCCGAACTTTGCTTTTTTTAAGTATGAAGTAGCGCCAATGGGTTCACAAAATTGGGCGACTATTTCCGCGAAACGAGAGCCAGTGACAGATGGTGAAATCGGCGAATGGAACACTTCTTCTGTCACGAACGGCGATTATTTTCTGCGCCTTGTCATCACCGATAACGTTGGAGTATCGCTCGAGCCTTGCGTTATCGCCGTCCGCGTGACAAATCAATAACTGGAGGTCCTGTGCCCCCCTTCGAAATCCGCCCTGCGAGTGTAGGCGACATTCCTCGCCTGATCGTCCTGGATCATTCCTGCCAGAGTGATTACGTCTGGCAGCTGGAGCTGCGCCGTGAAGCGGGGCAGGTGGTCGCCGGCTTCCGTGAAGTACGTTTGCCGCGCTCCATCGAGGTCCCATACCCGCGTAATCCTTCCACGTTGTCTGATGAATGGATGGGCCGGGATGTGTGCCTGGCGGCAGTCGATGAAGGGAATCCAGTAGGATATATCTGTGTGACGGTGGAATATGCTTCTGCTGTTGCCTGGGTGACAGACCTTGTTGTGTCTCCCCTTCACAGGCGAAAAGGGGCTGGTTCTGCCCTCGTTACAGCAGCCCAAAGCTGGGCTCTAGAACGAGGAATTCGTCGCTTGATCCTCGAAATGCAGTCAAAAAACCAAGCTTACATTCGCCTTGCACAGAAATTTGGATACGAATTCTGCGGGTATAATGACCAGTATTACTCGACGCAGGATGTAGCCCTATTCTTTGGCCGAACAATAAAGTAACCTTGGAAGGACTGTATGTTTAACGGTTGGTTAGATGGATTATTGGTGGGGCTGAAAACGATCAATAGCATCTTGACAGCTGGCATTGCAATTACAGCCTTTTCGCTGTTTTTGTATGCCCTGTCATTTAATTTGCGGGATCGGGTTGCGCGTTCCTTTGCCATTATCCTTCTTTGTGTTGTCGTGGTCTTCACCACAGAAGCCCTCCAAAACAGGAACGTTCCAAACTGGGGGATTGAATTGTTGCTGCGTCTCCAGTGGGTTGGAATTATCTTCTTACCGCCAGCTTATTTGCACCTTTCTGACGCTTTGCTTGTGACTGCCGGCCGTCCCTCGCGCGGGCGCCGGCGGATTGCGGTGCGACTGGTGTATGTGGTGTCGTTAGGGTTCTTGTTGCTGTTAATGGCAGGAAGACTGGTCGGGTCCCTGGTGCCGAATGGCGAACCAGCGCCTCACTTGCAACGCACCCTGTGGACTGAGATTTTCACCGTCTACTATATAGGAATCATGATTTGGGCCGGATTTAACTTTTTGCGCGCCTTCGGACGGATGCTCACCCGTTCCGGCCAGCGCAGGATGTTGTATCTCATGGCGGGCGCAACTGCGCCTGCGCTGGGTTCCTACCCTTATCTCTTGTTTGGCTCCGATCTCGCAGGACGTTATCCGCTTTTCTTTTGGAGCACAGCCGTCCTGATCAACATGCTTGTGGCTATTTTGGTGATTGTGATGGCGTACGCAGTGGCCTTCTTTGGTGTTTCGTGGCCCGACCGGATCGTCAAGAGTCGCTTGTTCAAATGGCTTCTGCGCGGACCTGTCACGGCATCGCTGGCGCTGGCTGTAATGACGATTGTCCGTCGTGCCGGAAGCTTTTTTGGCGGGGAACCTTATTCGGCATTTGTGCCTCTCTCGGTGGTGGTCACGGTCCTCCTGTTTGAACATGCAGTAACGTTATTTGCCCCCTTATGGGAGCGGCTGTTATTCTTTGGTCGCGACCGTGAGGAGCTCCGATTACTGCAAAATATCGAAGAGCGTCTCCTGACACGGGGTGACTTGCAGCAATTTCTTGAAACGGTGCTGGCCGCGGTGCGCGATCATTTGCAGTCTCCCTGTGCATTTGTCGCGGCGCTAGACGGGACCGAATTGAACCTGAGCGTGGTCGCGGGAAATCGTGCTTTGCTCGATAGGGAAAATCTGGATGAAGCCCTTCAGGTGATTGATCACAACGGTGAAAACGGCAGGCATGAATATATCTGGGGCGAGTTTTGGATTCTACCGCTTCATCAACGGCGAGGGAACGGCGACCGCGACGAGGTTCGTCCACTTCTCGGATTATTAGGCGTGGTTCGTAAGTTCGACCGCCCCATGGATAAAGAGCAGCGCGAATCCGTCTGGTTATTGGCGGATCGGGCGGCGCTGGCCCTGGAAGATCGGCAATTGCAGCAGCGGGTGTTCCGCTCTCTCGAAGACTTACAGCCGCAGATCGACATGATCCAGCAGATGCGTGCAGCCGGTCGTTATGATGCCCGCGCGAGCATTTGGCAGGAGCCTCTTCTTCCTCCGGAATCCGATCTGGCAGATTGGGTGAAAGATGCGCTCACCCACTATTGGGGCGGACCCAAATTGACAAATAGCCCGCTGATGAAATTAAAGATCGTTCAAATGTTAGCAGAAGAATATGATGGGAATACCCCCAATGCGTTACGCGCACTTCTGCGCAAGGCTGTCGACCAGATCAAGCCGGAGGGCGACCGGAGGTTTACAAGTGAATGGATTCTTTACAACATTTTGGAAATGAAGTTTATCGAGGGACGCAAAGTGCGCGAGGTGGCGGGGAGGCTGGCAATGTCTGAAGCCGACCTCTATCGCAAGCAGCGAGTGGCGGTGGAGGCTGTCGCGCGTGCGATCCGTGATATGGAACAAAACGAGGTATTACAGTAAGGAGAATCGCATGGACGCAAATAGCAATAATACAAAACGCAAATATCACAGTGCAATGCCTGTCATCGACGAAGGCTGGTGGGAATCGGTGTTGGCAGAGGAACGCCAGCATACGCCCCCGCGACCCTCACCCACCATGGTAAAGCCAAAGGCTCCGGTCAAGCCAGCAGCGGCACCTGTCGCCGCTCCTCCGCAGACAGACTGGAATGTGCTCAAGGATCTATTTGCCAATGACCGGATCGTTACTATGAAGGTCACTGGTCATAACCGGGGTGGTTTGCTGGTAGAGAAGGATGGGTTTTCCGGATTCATCCCGTTTTCGCACCTGATCGAATTGGCGGGAAGAGAGCATGAAACCGATCGCGATCTAAGCCTCGAATCCTATGTAGGCAAAGTATTAAACGTCAAAGTAATTGAATGCGTGCCGGAAGAGGGACGTGTTGTATTCTCGGAACGTGCAGCGCTGGCGGAACCGGGCAAGCGTACTGAGCTCTTCCACAACCTTCAGGCTGGCTCACAGGTCAAAGGCGTCGTGACGAATATTACGGACTTTGGCGTGTTCGTGGATCTTGGCGGGGTGGAGGGGCTGATTCACATCTCCGAGCTTTCGTGGGGACGTGTGTCACATCCGAACCAGATCGTGAATCTCGGCAAAGAGATCGATGTCCAGGTGCTGGATATCTCTCCGGAGCGCTGCCGTGTTGCCCTGAGCCTGAAGCGCCTGACGCCCAACCCCTGGGAGCGCGCCGCGACCGATTTTCCAGTGGGAACGATCCACAACGCGATCATCACCAGCGTCATGTCCTACGGGGCATTTGCTCGCATTGAAGCGGGCGTGGAAGGCCTGATCCATGGCTCGGAAATGATTCTGGAGCCCAACCAGACTCCCCGGGAAATCCTTTCCGAGGGGCAGGAGCTTCAGGTACGCATCCTTCACCTGGACGCCGCACACCAACGCATGGGATTAAGCCTGCTGTTGCAGAATTAGGAATGTCGAAGAGCCCCGAACCACAGACGCAGAGCCTCTACGAATCAGAAGTAAGCGATGACTGGTTGGACCGCTTCGCGCGCTTCGATCAGCACTTTGGACGATTCGTACGCGACACGCTTGGCGTGGTCTTGATCGCGGCTGCACTGATGACCTTGCTCGCCCTGGGTAGTTACACAGAGGGTGTGTTGCTAACTCCATGGACGGAATGGCTTTTGTTGTGGTTTGGTTGGGGCGCCTATCTGGTTGTGATCATCATGGCATACGCCGGGTATGCCTTCCTGCGCCGCAGCACCACCCCGCTGCCCTGGGGCCGGATTTTCGCCCTGGAGATCGCGGCCTGTTTGACGCTGGGTTTGCTGGCCGCCATTCATGGAGATGCGCTGCCAACGGAGCAATCGGGGATTCATGGCGGGCGTATTGGCTGGGGAATGGTGAGATTGCTGTGGGATTTGTTTGGAAATGTCCCGGGCACAANNTTTTGTTGTGGTTTGGTTGGGGAGCTTATCTGGTTGTGATCGTCATGGCATATGCCGGATATGCCTTCTTACGGCGGAGTACGACTCCGTTGCCCTGGGGGAGGATTTTCGCTCTGGAGATTGCTGCCTGTTTGACCCTGGGGCTACTGGCTGCTATTCATGGAGATACGCTGCCCACGGAACAATCGGGGATTCATGGAGGGCGCATTGGCTGGGGCATGGTGAGGCTATTATGGGATTGGTTTGGAAGGATTCCCGGCACACTTGTTATGCTCATTCCCTGGCTTCTGGCCTTGATGAGTGGGCTTAACTTGTGGTCGCTCATGGAACGCGGTCTGTTGAAGCTGGCAGGAGAACCTGCGCCTGCCACGGAAGTCGTCGTCCGGGCCGGAGCTGCGCAGGAAGAGATAGAACCTGTCATCGAAGACCAACGGAGTAGGCCAGGGGAGCAAAAGCCGAAGGAGCCGCGCAAGAAGCCGCCTCAGCTTCCACCTGAGTTTCGAAAATCCCTGCGTGTGGCAGAGCATCAGGATAAGAAGCCTGCTGCGCCGCGCGAGCGCGATGAGCGTTTACCGTCCCTGAATATCCTCCTGGCGGACCAAAACGCACGCCCCGATGAGAGAACGATCAATCAAACAGCGGGCATGATCGAAAAAACGCTCGCCGAATTTGGCATTGTCGCCACGGTGATTGGTTTCCGCGTAGGTCCTACCGTAACGCAATTTGCGGTGCAGCCTGGCTTCATGAAAAAGGGCAACGCCAGCTCCGAAGAAGAAGCGCAGCAGATGAAAGTGCGCGTGGCGCAGATCTCCTCTCTGCAGAAAGACCTGGCGTTGGCTCTTTCCGCTGAGCGTCTTCGCATCGAAGCGCCTGTGCCTGGCAAACCCTATGTTGGAATTGAAGTGCCAAATTCGCACACCTCTGTTGTGCGAATGCGCTCCATCCTGGAGACGGAAGCCTTCCACAAAATCGGTCGACCACTGGCAATGGCCCTCGGGCGGGATGTCTCCGGGCAACCTGTCGTTGCCGATCTGGCGCGTATGCCACATCTCTTGATCGCCGGCGCAACTGGCTCTGGTAAATCAGTCTGCATCACGGCGATCGCTGCGTGCCTGGCCATGAATAATCCGCCTGAGGATTTGCGCATGGTCATGATCGACTCTAAGATGGTCGAATTGTTGCGCTTCAACGGTCTACCGCACCTCTATGGAAAAGTGGAAACGAACATAGAGCGTATCCTTGGCGTGCTGCGCTGGGTGGTTGTGGAAATGGAGCATCGCTATCGTCTGCTCGAGGCCTCCCATTCTCGCGACCTGGAAACTTACAATCGCAAGATGGCCCGCAAAAAGGATGGCGTGCCGCTCCCGCGCATCGTTGTGCTGATCGACGAGTTGGCGGACCTGATGATGTCCGCGCCCGATCAAACCGAACATAACCTCGTCCGGCTGGCGCAGATGGCGCGTGCCACTGGAATCCATTTGATCGTTGCCACACAGCGTCCCTCCACCGATGTGGTCACGGGGTTGATCAAGGCGAACTTCCCGGCGCGGCTGGCATTTGCCGTGGCCTCTGGCGTGGATAGCCGCGTCATCCTGGACTACACCGGCGCGGAGAGTTTGCTCGGTCGTGGGGATATGTTGTTCCTTAATCCGGAAGTCGGAACACCAACCCGCGCCCAGGGCGTGATGATCACCGATATGGAGATCGAGCGCTTGATCTCCCACTGGCAGAAAACAACCGAAGCCTCCACGGATGCGCCGCCCTGGGAAAAACTGCTTTCGGAGCCGGAAGAGAACGAGGACGAAGGTCTGATCGAAAAAGCAGTCTCGATCGTGCGGCAGAGCCAACGCGCTTCTGCATCCCTCCTGCAACGACGTTTGCGGATTGGTTATCCGCGCGCAGCTCGTCTGCTCGATCAACTCGAAGAACGAGGGGTTGTGGGACCCTCACAGGGCGGGGGCAAGGAACGGGACGTCCTGCTTAATCCACTGGATGAGGACGAAAGTATTCAATAGAAGGGTAATTTTAATTTCCAAAACTGGAGCGCTCTCCGTTTTGCGGTTATCATTGCCAGCATGTATTCACTAGAGGAGCAGACGGAGCAAACCGTCCATCATATGCCTATTAAAAAAACACTTACAGATTATCTGCGCCTGTGGTTCAAGTGGTTTCTGGACCCGCTGGGCGGATTCTTCAATCGTCTGGGCCTGACTCCCAATACGATGACGATGCTTGGCCTGCTGGGCAACACCGTGGGCGCGTATTTTCTGGCACGCGGGGAAATGCTGACCGGGGGACTCTTCGTTCTCCTCATGACTCCCATTGACGCGTTGGACGGCACTATGGCGCGGCTGCGCGGCGAATCGAGCGACTTTGGCGCCTTCGTTGACTCGGTCAGTGACCGTTATGCCGAATTGATCATCTATGGTGGGTTGCTTTACCATTTTCTGAGTCTCGGGGAACCAGTGGGCGGTCTGCTTGTCTTTGCGGCCGCTGCCGGATCCGTGCTGGTCTCGTACGTCAAGGCGCGTGCCGAAGGTCTGGGATATCAAGCAAAGGTCGGCATACTCACACGCGTGGAACGCTATCTTGTCCTTGCCCCGTCCCTGGTTTTTAATCAGCTTTACATTGGTTTAGGGATTATTGCCCTGTTGGCCAATATTACTGCCTTGCAAAGGATCTGGCATGTCCGCAGTGAAGCTCATAGAAAGATGAAGAGTCAGGAGATTTAGTATGCCCGAAGGATTTGCTCTCGGTCCCCTTTTCGTGCGCTTTTACGGCATTATCCTCATGCTGGGCGCGGTCGCAGGCGCCTGGCTGGCGACACGCGAAGCCAAACGCCGCGGTTATGAGCCTGAGATCGTTTGGGATCTCCTGACCTATTTATTGATCGGCGGAATCATCGGGGCGCGCGTCTGGCATATCCTGACGCCGCCACCTTCCTCAGGGATTACAGCCGCATGGTATCTTACTCATCCTTTGGATGCGCTGGCGGTTTGGAAGGGTGGGCTTGGGATTCCCGGCGCGGTCATTGGGGGAATGATCGTTCTGTATTTTTATACCCGCAGACACAAGCTCGATTTTGCGCAATGGGCGGATATCTGCGCGCCGAGCGTTGCTTTAGGGCAGGCGATCGGGCGCTGGGGAAACTTCTTCAACTCGGAGGCCTTTGGCGCGCCGACGGACCTGCCCTGGAAGCTGTATATCGATCCCGCGCACCGGTTGACTAATTATGAGAGCGTAGAATACTATCATCCTTTATTCCTTTACGAGTCACTCTGGAATCTGGGCAATATGTTCCTGCTCCTGTGGCTCTCGCGACGCTATGGCGATCGCCTGAAGAATGGCGACCTTTTCCTGATCTACTTGATCGTGTATCCCATCGGACGCTTCTTGCTGGACTTTTTGCGGCTGGATGCCTCTCTCGTGGGTGGAATCAATATCAATCAAACCGTCATGGCTGTGGTGGCTGTCCTTGCCACGGCAGCGTTGTTATGGCGGCATCGCCGGGATACCCGGCTCGCTCCCGCATAGAATTACAGACAGGGACTAGTGTCTTATTGACCGAAGAACTGACTATGCTATGCTATTCTGCGTGCCTTTCGGGCATGGCAATAGGTGAAAGATGATCGAAACGAACGACCTAAGTAAACAATTTAATAACGACTTTTGGGCAGTGGATGGAGTGAACCTGTGCGTCGAGCCCGGAAAGATTCTGGCCTTGCTCGGGCAGAATGGTGCAGGAAAAACGACAACGGTTCGTATGTTGACCGCTTTGTTGAAGCCCACGCGCGGCTGGGCGCGCGTCGCGGGTTATGATGTGACCAGGAACCCCCAGGAGATCCGTGCTAACGTAGGGGTGCTCACCGAACAGCATGGTTTGTACATGCGCATGACGGGCGAGGAATACCTTGAGTTCTTTGGCAAGGTCTATGGTCTCAACCCTCAGGCGAGAAAAACGCGCAGCGATTACCTGCTTCAATATTTTGGGATTGCCGAGGCCGCTCACCGTCGCTGTGGTGAGTATTCAAAAGGCATGAAGCAAAAGCTGGCGCTTGCTCGGGCACTGATGCATGATCCATCGGTGTTGCTGCTCGATGAGCCGACCTCTGCCATGGACCCTGAATCCTCGAGGCTGGTGCGCGACGAGATCGCCCGTCTGCGCTCCTCCCAGCGGACGGTCATCATTTGCACCCATAATCTGGCGGAGGCCGAAGCTCTCGCGGATTCTATTGCCATCATTTACCGGGGCAAAATCCTTTTGCATGGAACTTTGGATGAATTGAAACGGGCTGTGCTGGGACCTGTGGAATATGAAGCCCGGTTCGCGCACGCGTTCGATGCGGGAGAGCTGAGTTTGCCGCAGGGGGTTACTCTCGCTTCTCGGAGCGTAGACAGGGTTCGCTTCCGCGTGGAAGCGCCGCAGGCAGCCAACCCGCTGCTTGTTCACGCTTTAACCTCTCGCAATGCTCCACTCGTTTCATTCCAGGAAGTCCCACGAAGACTGGAGCAGGTCTATCTAAAAACCATGGCGGAGGCGCAGGGGGTAAGCTATGCAGCGTAATCTTTCAGCAATCTGGATGGTGGCGCAGCGCGAGTTCACAGACCAGTTCCGCGATTGGCGCATTGTTGTGCCAATGTTTTTGCTGGTCACATTGTTCCCCTTTATTGCGGACGATACCACTCGTCAGGCTGTGAATTTCATGAACAGGTTTGGGGGCGATCTGATTCTCGATAACCTCATCCCGTTCGTCGTGCTGGTCATCGGCTTTTTCCCACTGTCGTTTACTCTGGTGGTCGCGCTCGAGTCGTTTGTGGGGGAAAAGGAACGTGGGACAATCGAGCCGCTTCTAAGTTCGCCCATCGAAGATAAGCATATGTACCTGGGAAAGCTCCTGGTGGGCATCACGACACCGCTGGTCTTCAGCTTTGCCTCCATTGGAATTTACCTGATGTTGGTGTCTCGCCGCGATGTGGAATTCCCTAGCGCTTATATGCTTACGCTGATCTTCTTGTTGACGTTTGCACACGCGGTGCTGATGGTCAGCTCGGCAATCGTCATCTCCGTGCAGGCCACCACCATCCGCGCGGCGAACCTGCTAGCCTCCTTTATCGTGGTTCCGGTCGCGTTCCTTCTGCAGGGAGAGACCATCCTCATCTTCTGGGGAAATGAAGATGTGCTCTGGTTTGCGATCCTGGGCGTTACGCTACTGGCAGCGTTGCTGGTTCGCCTGGGGCTTTCCCATTTTCGCCGGGAATATTTGCTGGGCCGCGAGATCGATACCATCAATCTGAAATGGATGGGGCGGACCTTTAGTGGCCGCTTTAAGGGCCAGTCCACATCCATTCGGGACTGGTATCGCACCGAGCTTCCCATCTCCCTGAAGGAATTACGCCAACCTCTGATGATTGTCGTCGGGCTGGGGATCGTAGCTGGAATCGTAAGTTATGTGTGGGTCGTTAGGAATGTGCCTGCTTTTGTGGATCTCTCGCCCGAACGAATCGGCGAGTTCCGAACCTTTATTGCAGATAATCTAACCAACCTGGACTCACTGGGCGAGCGACTTCCGGCACCGGTTCTGTTCCTTCATAACGCGCGGACGACCGTGGCCTTCCTTCTGCTGGGGTTGGTTTCGTTTGGCACATTGGGGCTCACCTTATTCATTGGCAACATCGCGCTCGTGGGAGGGGTTATGGGCGCGGCCCAACTGGTAGGATTTTCGCCTTTGCTGGCCTTTACGGCAGGGATCCTGCCCCACGGGATTTTTGAGCTAACAGCAATCTTTTTGGCAACTGCCGCTATGCTCAAGGTGGGGGCGCAACTGGTCACTCCTCAACCGGACAAAGGATTGGGAGAGATATTATTGATCGCCCTCGCAGATTGGTCCCGCATATTTGTCGGCATCGTCGTGCCTTTCCTGGCGATCGCCGCCCTGATTGAGATCTATCTGACCCCGGTATTGATTAAGTTGGCATTCCCATATCTCTAGCCATGAGGCTCCGATGCCCAGAGTCATTATCCTCGGTTCTTCCAATGCTGTACCTTCCATCGACCATGAGAACACACACCTGGTGATTGTGGGTGAGGAGCGCACCATCCTTGTGGATTGCGTAAGCAATCCGATCGTGCGGCTGGAGCAGGCAGGGATCGACTTCAATAGCTTAACGGACATTGTGATCACACACTTCCATCCGGACCACGTTTCCGGGATGCCGCTTCTGCTGATGGATATGTGGCTGCTGGGGCGGACGAAGCCTCTGAACATATACGGCTTACATTACACCATGGATCGCCTGGAAGACCTGATGGGATTCTATGGTTGGGCCGAATGGCCCGATTTCTTTTCGGTGGGTTTTTATCGGCTGCCTGAAGCAGAGATGGCCCATGTGCTGGATTGTGAGGAATTCAAGATCCACTCCTCGCCTGTGCATCACATGATTCCGACGATTGGTTTACGGGTGGAGTGTAAAAATCCTGGCAAAGTCCTGGCATATTCCTGCGACACAGAGCCCTGTGAACAGACCGTTCGACTGGCGGATGGCGCCGATATCTTGATTCACGAGGCAGCCGGGGCATTCTATGGGCACTCTTCTGCCGAGCAGGCCGGCGAGATTGCTGCCAGGGCGGAGGTAGATAAGCTCTTTCTGATTCATTACCCTACTGGGCGATTCGCAAAGGGAAACCTGGTAGAAGAGGCATCGAAAACTTACAAAGGTGAAGTGATCGTTGCCAGGGATTTTATGACCATTGAACTATAAAAGGGACCGTCACCCAAAGTGACGGTCCCTTTTACGTGCGATTTACCAGCCGTTGATATATGGCTCCCATTCCTGATACTCATGCAAGTGCCGGCCAAAGATGTACAGCGCGTTCGCCGGCGGTTCTTTAGGAACGCGCATCAGCCTCATGTGCACTTCGTCTACCCTGCGCCCACCCTTGCGGTGGTTGCAATGAGGGCAGGCCGCCACGACATTCGTCCAAATGTGCTGGCCGCCCAGGTGACGTGGTGTCACGTGATCTACAGTCAGATTGCCCTCACGCTTACCGCAATACTGGCAAGTATAATTGTCGCGGCGAAAGACCTCACGGCGAGTCAGCTTGACGTGTGGACGCGGCCGATGGACCTGGTTCTCCAGCCGGATCACTGAAGGACGTGGCAGCAATTGTTTCACCGTTCGAATGTGCCCGCGCCCATTCACGACCAGATCGGCTTTTCCCGCCAGGAGCAAGCCAACGGCCCGTCGCGTGGTACAAACGTTGATCGGTTCAAAATTCGCGTTGAGCACTAGTACCGGCTCGTGCATTCTGCCTCCACAACAGGCACGATTATACTGCTGATTTTTTAAATTCGTAAAATCGCCCCTCGGCTATGTAATGAAACTGTCACCCACTCTGGAGTCCATATGAAGGTGCTGATTGCAGGCGGTTCGGGCTTTCTCGGTACATCCTTGAATAACTCCCTTGCAAAAGATGGACATGACGTCTTTATTCTCACTCGTCGCGCTCCCAAGGGTCCCAGACAAATCCAATGGGATGGAAAGACCGCAGATGGCTGGAGACACGTCGTCAACGAGATGGACGCCGTAGTAAACCTAACCGGTCAGGGCGTGGAACACTGGCCGTGGACAAAGCGTCAGAAACAGAGATTCATAGACTCGCGAGTCCAACCCGGACGTGCGCTGGTCGCCGCGATCCAAAGCGCTGCCCACCGCCCGCGCGTCTTCCTGCAGGCCTCCGGTGTAAACCGCTACGGCCTGCGCGGAGAGGGGATCGCCGACGAATTCACGCCTCCTGGAGAGGATTTTCTCGCCCAGCTTACCGTTCCCTGGGAGGATGCCACCAAGCCAGTGGAGGAACTCGGAATTCGCCGGGTGATCGTTAGAAATGCGGTGGTCCTGGCTCGAAAAGCCGGGCTCTTCCCGCTGATGACGCTCGCGCCCCGCATCTTCTTTGGAGGAAAATTTGGAGAGGGCAAACAGGCCATGCCTTGGATTCATGTTTCTGATCATACGAATGCGATGAGATTCTTGCTTGAGCATGAAAATGCATCCGGACCCTATAATTTGATTGCACCCCAACTCACATCCAATGCGGATTTTATGCGGACCGTCGCCAGAGCTTTGCGACGTCCGTATTGGTTTCATATTCCCAAATTCCTGTTACGCCTCGTTTTAGGAGAAATGAGTATTCTCTTAACCGAGGGCCGTTATTCGCAGCCAAAACGTTTGATAGAATTGGGCTTCCGGTTTCAATTCGGAACATTGGATGAAGCAATGGAAGATTTGTTCATCCGAAAACTACCCGTTCAGTCTGGCGCGTAGCCCGACTCAATTCACATTTGTAGGAGATCCCATGAAACAATACCTGATCCTTGCCTGTCTGCTTCTGTCAGCCTGCAATTTATCTACGGTGCCTGCAACACCCGCTGTTCCCTCGGGCCCGACAGCGTATATCGATCCATCCTATCCCACGGCTGAATCGGCGCCGGTGACCTCTTTAGTAACGGCAAGTGGTATCGAGGTCCGTGCCGACCGTGCCTGGCGCGATGGTAAACAGGTCAACATCGACGTCTGTTTTACTTTAATGGATGCCTCCGACTGGTCCATTTGGAATGCCAGCCTGCAGTATCCTGGTGGATCTGTCTTGGAATTTAGCTCCACGCTATCCAGCATTCAGGAACCTGTAGAAGGTCAATCGGGTCTGCGCTGTGACACGCTTTCGTTTCTCAACGTCCCTCCGGATGCCGACCTCACCAATGTGGTGGTAACCGTTGATGCGATCGCCGCCCAACCGCGGGCCGAGGATTATTGCGCGATTTATATGCCTAAGATCCAGCAGACGCTGACGGAGCGCGGCATTGCCATCACTCTCGACTGCGCAGATGTCAACGGAGTGCAGACAATGCAAATCACAAGTAAGCCTGAAACCATGTCTCAGGAGGAAGCGGAGCAGCTGATCTATAGTGAGGAGTTTTACACCGTTCAGGGACCCTGGTCGTTCACCTTCAATCTTGGGCAGTGACGTCCCCTACTGGACTCCTTCGCGTTTCCACACTGCCGCGCGGCGGCGTGCTTCGCTGGTATAATCGGCGCATGTCTGATTTAAAGTTCGCTGGCACCTATTATTCCACCCACCCGTAATTTGCGGTGGTGTGTACCAAACGCGCCCACCATCGCGGGCGCGTTTTTGTTTGTCTATTCGCAGGGTGGAATGCGCAAAGCGTTCCGCCGTCCTGAGGAGGTTCACGTGAACATCGAAGAACAAGTTGAATTGCTCATGCAGGGCACGGAATATGGCGACGAGGAACTCAAAAAAGCCATGACCAATGAGCTGCGCCAGCGTCTGCTCGAGGCGCAGAAGGAGGGCAGGCCTTTACGCGTCTACTGCGGCTATGACCCGACCTCGACAGATTTACATCTGGGCCATACGATCACGATACGAAAACTGCGCCAGTTCCAGGACCTGGGACATGACGTGACCTTCTTGATCGGAAGCTACACGGCTTTGGTGGGCGACCCCTCGGATAAGAATAAGGCCCGTCCTATGCTGACGGAAGACCAGGTTGCTCAGAATGCTCAGACCTACGCAGAGCAGGCTTACCGGGTGCTTGATCGTGTCAGGACCAGAATCCGTTACAACGGCGAATGGCTGAGCGAGTTATCGCTTGTGGACTTAATCCGCCTGGGGCAGAACTTTACGGTCCAACAGTTTTTGGCGCGCGAGAACTTCGCCAATCGTCTGGAAAAAGGCGAACCCATCTTCCTGCACGAAACGTTTTATGCGCTGATGCAGGGTTATGACGCGGTTGCCCAGCAAACGGATATACAGGTAGGCGGTACGGATCAATTATTCAATATCATCGTTGCCGGACGAAAATTACAGGAAGCCTTGGGGCAAAAGCCGCTGGTTGGCATCATCACGGGAATCCTGCCTGGCACAGACGGTGTGCAGCGCATGTCCAAGTCTACTGGTAATATCGTGCCCATCAATACCGGCGCAGAGGATATGTATGGCAAGTTGATGTCCATTCCTGATTTTGCAATGGGCACATATATGCGGCTTGTTACGCGCTGGAGTCCCCATGAGATCGAGTCCATCGAAAATCATATGCAATCCGGCAAATTACATCCGCGCGATGCAAAGATGCAGATTGCGTTAGAGATCACCAGCATCTTTTATGGTGAGTCCGAGGCGCAAAAAGCACAGGACGCCTTTATCAGAACGTTCCAGCAGAAAGAAATCCCCGATCAGATGCCCGAGTTTGAACTGCAGCCCAGTCAGACGGTACTGGATGTAATCCTCGCGGCCAATATGGCGCCCAGTAAAAGCGAGGCGCGCCGTTTATTTGATCAGAAGGGTGTACGCCTAGATGGAGAGACAATCGAGCGCGGGGATACTGTCTTCCCGCATCCAGGTGTGCTTCAGGTGGGGAAACGAAAATTCCTCAGAGTAAAGTAACACAAACGGGATAGCGAAGGCTATCCCGTTGACTTATCATCATTTTCGATCATAGCGAGGAAAATCTCGACAATTCGCGGATCAAGAAGCGTCCCTGCGCATTCCCGCAGGTATTCTTTGACCTTCTCAAATGGCCAAGCTTTTCGATAGGGACGGTCCGATAACAGGGCATCCCAATTATCGACGACAGAGAAGATGCGCGCCGAAAGGGGGATTTGCTCACCCTTTAGCCCTCGTGGGTATCCCTTTCCATCCCAGCGTTCGTGATGACAATACGGGATATCCAAGACCCCGCGCAGGAAGGAAATGGGGGAGAGCAGATTGTACGCATACACAGGATGCTTGCGCATCTCGGCCCATTCCTCTTCGGTGAGGCGGCCATCCTTCTTCAATATATGATCCGGGACTCCCATTTTGCCGATGTCGTGCAACAGGACACCGCGATAGATATTCACCATCTCGTTATCATTAACACCGATGTATCTAGCCAGACGCATCGTCAGCTCTGTGACGCGGCGGGTATGTCCCTCTGTCTCCCGGTCTCGGAGCTCGAGGGCGCGAGCCCAGCCTTCCAGCGTTGTGTCGTACGCCTGGATCAATTCTTGATTGGAGCGCTGCAGGTTCTCGAACAACTGTGAGCTGTCGATTGCAATGGCCGCCTGGCCTGCCAGCGTGTGTAAAAACTCCATCCAGTCCGGGGTAGGTGAAAGCGTTGAGCGGTGGAAGACTTCGAAGACTCCTTTGATCTGACCTTTCACAATCAACGGGATGCCGATATAAGTAACGAACCCTTCGCGCTTAATGAGTATTTCATTGGCTGCTTCCGGAGCATGCTGGAGATTTGTGATGTGACAGGTCTGCTGCCGGATCAATACCTGTCCAGCGAGTCCTTCTCCCATACGGATCTGTGGGCGTGTGGGTGAGGGGATGGTAAAACCAACTCCATTCAGATAGGTAAGACTCTGCAGATCAGGATGATAGAGTCCGATATTCACAGCATCGACATTGAGGTGGCTCACCGTTTGATCCATTAAGATGTTGAGGGTCAGGCGCAGGTCAAAGGAAGATGCAATGGCCGAATCAATATCCCGCAGGGAGGTTAATCTCCGCACCTGTCGCTGGCTTTGTTCGTAAAGCTGGGCGCGGTGGATGGAATTGCCAGTAATCTCTGCAAGGATGGCCAGAAGGTGGATCTCTTCAGAAATTTGTCGTTCTTTTTCGACGATTACCGCCAGCACGCCGACAGGACCTGCAGTTGATTGGATCGGGATGCAAAACGCGCTGTATCCGGGGATCATGGTTTCGCGTTCCCCCTCCAGCAGTAAAACGTCGTTTTTTAATTCGGAAGATTGATATGTTTTTCCGGTTCTAAACGTGTATCCAATGATCCCTTCCATGGGGCTTAGTGACTTGTGTTTGAGCCGAGACTCCATGCCGCTTGCAGCTCGTTGAACCAATTTGTCTGAGGTGTGATCGTAGAGCCAGATCGAGCCGTGTGATGTACCGGTTAGCTTCAGGGTCTCGTTCAGAAGAATCGGCAGCATCTCGTCGAACGAGGGGGTGACTCTCAGAGATGTGGAAACCCGGTTGATGATTTCCAATTCCTTCAAGCGGCGTTGCGCCTCGTTATATAAACGCGCGTTTTCAATGGCGACTGCCGCCTGTCTGGCAAGGTTCGTGAGGAAGTCCAGCTCTCTCAAAGCGAACTCTGCACCGATACCAGAGCGCCAGACCGCGAGCATACCTGAGTGCTTGTCTTTCAACAGGATGGGCACCCCCATAAGATGCTCAAGTGGATTTTTCTCTGTGCCTTTCACAATGATCGTTCGGGGATCGTTGGCGGTATCATTGACAATTTCGCCAAGGTTCTGAAGAGCAATATTGCCCAGGATACCCGTTCCGATCGGTAACGGATCACTCTTGATCGCTTCTGCATCCATGCCAAGCGCGGCAATGGCCTGCAGTGTTCCCGTCGCCGGGTTTGCCAGATAGACGGCACTTGTCTCCGCATGAAGCAGGTTCATCGCATAGGAGGCAATCCGTTGCAGCACAGTATCGAGCTGGAGCGTCGCCGAGATATCGCGGCCGACCTCTGCGATGGCGGCCGCTTCCTGGGCCTGACGGGTCGTTGCTTGAAACAGCTTGCTCGATTCAATGCAGATAGAGACCTGGTGGGCGATCCCAAGCAGGAAGTTGAGCTCGGATTCATTGAATAAACCGTTGTCCTTCAATCTCCAGGCATTGATGACGCCAATTGTCTTGCCGCGTAAGATTAGTGGCGAAGCCATCAAGCTCTCCAGCTTACCTGCCGTCTCTGGTGTACCGGGGACCGTCGCTCGACGCGGATCTTCGTTGGTGTTGTTGACAATTTCAGGTTTGCCATTCAGAAAGATGTTCCCGGTAATCCCTTGGCCCACCCGGCGCGTATGCGAGAGCAGCTCATTCCGATATATACCATGTGCCGCCACGGTTTTTAACGTCACGTTGTCGTCCTGAAGCAGATAGATCGCTACATGATTGGCATTGAGCAGATCCAAAGCACGCTGTGTGATTTGATCCAGCGCGGGAAGCATTTCGCGCGTGGTCGCGATATCGTTCGCAATATCTGCCAGCGCCTCGATAATTTTGGCGCGCTGGCTTTGTTCCTGGAAAAGCCGGGCATTCTCGATGCCAGCGGCGGCCTGGTTTGCAAATGCCATGGCCGTTTCAAAAATGGACTCGTTATATACACCAGGCTCATAACTATCCAGGGTGATGAATCCAAGCACGCGGCCTCGAGCGACCAAAGGGATGGCCATCCAGCCATGAACGACATAGGCATTACCCCAATTTTTGAAGCGTGGATCCTTCTGCGCGTCCTCCAGGACCACGGGACGGACGGTCTGCTGGATCATATGGAACAATGGATTATCCGCGGGGAACATCGAATTGGTCAGTTCGTTCGCATGTGGATATCCGTGAGCCATGGCCAGGCGTAGGTGATCTCCCTCATGGAAGAAGACACTCGCATTATCGTAAGGGATCACTTGCTTAAGAGCCATCAGGATCTCCTTTACCACATTGTCGATATCGAGGGTCGAGGAGATGACGGCTGCCGCCTGCCGCAAATTCTCTGCTTCCTGCCGCCTTTTCTGTTCGAGTTCAAACAAACGATTGTTTTCGATGGCCGTTGCAGCATGTGTAGCAAGCATTTCCAGTAAGGATTGCTCCTCGGCGTCATAGGCATAGGCTTCATAACTCTGCGCGGAGATCATCCCAATGACCTGGTCATTAATTCGCAGAGGAACCGCCACTACGGATTGCACGTGCCTGGGAGAGCCGAAGTGTATGACCTCCCTTTGGCCAATTTCTTCCGGATTTCTCAGGACAATGCTTTTCCCTTGCTCGATGACGATCGATGCCAATCCCTTATTTGCGGGTGCTCCCAAAGGCCGAAAGCGCTCTCCCGCTTCTACGGTATAGACAGAAATATTTTCGCCTTTTTTCTCCTCTCGTAACAAAATGAGAAACACATCACAGCGCATCAACTTTCCTGCTGCCTCATGAATGGCAACATAGATCTGTTCCGAATCCTGCGTGAAACGGACAATATCCTGGCTAATACGGTGAAGTACCGCGCGTCGTTCTGCCGCCCGGAGCGCATCCTGATAAAGTTGTGCCTTTTCAATGGCAATCCCTGCCTGGTTCGCAAACGTCTGAAGAATGCCAGCGTGCTCTTCTGTAAAGAAATTGGGGAGCTCACTTTCCAGATTGATCAGTCCGAATACCTTCTCTCCTGCCACCATCGGTATCCGGATCCAACTACGAATAGATACGTACTCTTGATCTTCGCTCGAGTTTTCGTCAGGCGGAAAATCCGACAGGATGAGAGGGCGAAAATGATCCTGCCACATATCTTTCCAGTCATCCCACCGATTTGACTTCCAGGCTCTCTTGCGCCTGACATGCTTCGCTGTGACGCGCCCCCGTTCTGCCACAAGCTCCAGACACTCCTGTTTCACGATTTCGATGGAGGCATGATCATACGGGACGAGCCTGGCTGCGGAGTCCAGAATGACCTCATAAAGAGTATGGATCTCCAGAGCGGTGGAGAGAGCCGCGGTCGCCGTCCGCAGAGTTTCGGCTTGTTCGCGCCGGGCCAGCTCCGATTTATAAAGGCGGGCATTTTCAAGGGCAATCGCTGCCGAATTGGCGAGGGCGGTCAAAAGGTTTTCATCTCGCTCTGAATAAGCATTCGGGAAAACTGACTCGATGTTGAGGACACCAATTACTTTGCCGCGTGCCATGAGAGGAACACAAAGCTCAGAGCGGATATTCCTAAAGAAGGCGAAGTAACGCGGTTCTTGCGTAACATCAGCCACGCGCACGGGCTCACCATGTTGCGCCACCCACCCAATAATGCCGGCGTCTAACGCGAAGTTCTCCTGCAAGAGGGCAGCCTTTTCCCTCTCGTAGTTTTCCGGATCTCTTGCTTTTTGGCTGATGGCTAAGAGAGACAGCGATTGGCTCTGCTCTTCCAATAAATGGACGGAAGCGAATTCATATCCCAACATTTCGTCCATGGTTGTAATTAAATTCTTACCAATGATTTCCGGCTCCAGGCTCAAGGCCAGTGAGCGAGAGGCCTGGTAAAGTGCCTCCAGTTCCGATGCACGCTGCCGAGCCTCCTCAAAGGATCGTAGCTTGTCGGTAGCCGTTGCCAGGGTGTGGGCGATTGTGGTCAGAAGACGTTCATCTCGCTCTGAATACGCATTCTGTTTTTTACTCTCACTGTTGATTACGCCTATGACCTGTCCCCGGGAAATAATGGGAATACAGAGTTCGGACTGTACGCCCTCGGTCACCGCAAAAAAGGCCGGGTCGTTCCTCACATCTCCCAGGCGCAGCGGCTTCCCAATCCGGGCCACTTTCCCTGTAATCCCTTGTGTGACGGGAAATGGTTTCAAAATGTTCTCCGAGTTGGGGCCTCGATACGAACGATGTGGCCGGAGGATGTTGGTGGCTGTGTCCAACAAAATAATCCCAAAGTTATCGGGATAAAGCGTATCACCGATAACGTTTGTCACTTGTTCGATTAGCTTGTCAATGTCCAGCGCGTTGGAGGCAGCTAAGGATGCAGAGTGAAGGACCGCGAGTTCCTCCAGTTGTCTCTGCAACGCGGCTTCGTCCTCTTTTTCCCTGGTGATGTCGAGCAGGATGCCCTGCCAGTAGAGCGGATGCCCCTCTCGATCCCGAATCAGATTGGTATCTTCCTTGACCCAAACAATGGTGCCATCGCGCCGGATCAGGCGATATTCTTCGAGGAAGCGGGTGGCGCTGTGATTGGATTCTATGTCCTTTTGAAGGATACGCCCACGGTCATCCGGATGGATCGAACGCGTCCATAAACTCGGGTCGGCACACCATTCCTCTGCTGTGTAGCCTGTCAATTCCTTGATCCGAGGGCTCATGTAGATCGTGGTCTGTTCGTCGTTGATTTGGTCCAGAAACACAACGGCCGGGATCTGCTCGACGAGGGATTGATATTTGACTTCTGCTCTATAGAGGGCTTGTTGTTCACGCAGGTAACGATTTTGAGCAATCGCGTTACTGATCACGACTGGCAAGCGATGTAAATAATCACTTTGCTTCACCAGATAATCGGCTGCGCCAGATTTCAACGCCGTTACTGCTACCTCCTGATCCCCTTGCCCTGTTACAAGAACGACCGCCGGAGGAGAGTTGCGCTCCTGAACCTTTTGCAGCAAATCCAGCCCTGTCCCGTCAGGAAGACGCAAATCCGTAAGAATAAGATCAATGTCTGGTTCTGTATCGAGAATTCCTAGAGCCGCTTCGATGGTTTCTGCATGAATCAACTTAAACCCATGCTCCAGATTCTCTTCCAGAACCCTTTCTGTTAATATGACATGTGCAATTTCATCTTCGACGTACAGAATCTTCATTACCACTACAACTCTCTTTAATGCAGGCTGCGTTTTAACTAAAGCAATAAAGCCATTATAAAACAAAGCAGAATTTACTTAATGGCAATGAAATAATAAAACTGTTAAGAAGAAAAAGACGCCGCCGGGCGTCTCTCAAGGGTCGAACACCATTGTAAGTTATTGAGAGGCGTCGAGGGGATTCGAACCCCTGAATGAGGGTTTTGCAGACCCTTGCCTTACCACTTGGCCACGACGCCATTTGTTAAATTGCTGAGCGGGCGATGGGATTCGAACCCACGAC
>LLBZ010035446.1_pt4 | contig 24783 bp, 17 predicted proteins | sample 1489421 | NCBI WGS metagenome assembly LLBZ01 (sample SAMN04092657, study PRJNA295927) | soil metagenome | biome: Soil prokaryotic community; feature: Bulk soil; isolation source: soil from tomato rhizosphere | host: tomato cultivar Moneymaker | place: South Korea | collected 2011-11-01 | reverse complement strand
ATATCAAAGAAGCCTCTGCTCCAACCATAAAAGCAACAAGCTTGGCCACTTTAAGAGTTGTAACCGATGTTACCTGTAAAGGAGCCAATGACGGGACGGTTTCAATTACCTTAAATACCAATTCAACAGATCCTTTATATTCTCCTCCTACATCCGTAGATTATGCAGTTTATGATTCGAAGACCAATTTGCCTTTGTCTCCATCAAATAATGGATCAGGAATAGCGGTAGGCGCTTATCCTTTTGTAATGCCCTTAATTGGCGGACTTGCACCAGGTTCTTACTATGTAGTCATTACTGAACATGGAGGAAGCAATGATGGTTGTATGAGTGCAACCTTACCATTCGATATTTATGAATCGGCAACAGCGTTAGAAGTAACTGCAACCGTTGTAAAAAACGACAACTGTAATCTTAATGCCGGACAAATTGTAGCCATTGCTAAAGGAGGAACTACGATGTCTCGAGAAGATGCATTAGCGGTTCCACCTCAGGTAGCTACCGCAATTCCATACCAATATCAAATTTTAACTGATACAGACACTCCTCCTCTATCTAATGATTCAAATTGGGGAACAACAAACACCTTCTACAAAGAAGCGGGTAACTACATTGTTTATGCGATGGATGCCAATAAATGTATTCAGTCCTATCCTATTCAATTACAATCGGATGACGCACCAACAATTGATACTCCGGCTCCAATTTGTTACAATGGTAATCCGTTTACCATTACGATTACCGGAACGGTAGATCCGGACATTGTTGGTAATAAAACCTACAGTATCAATGGCAGCGGTTTTCAGAGCAGTCCTAATTTCACCTTTAATGCAGCAGGCACTTATAATTTAGTCATTAAGGATGGTAATGATTGTACTGCCAATGTTGATTACATAGTCTATCCGCAATTACAACTTGATGCAGCCTTAACTAAGGAATTAGATTGTACAACACCAAATCCGGATGCAGCAATTACATTAACCGCTACAGGTGGAAACACTTCTCCTTCAGCTAGTTATGCTTATGAATCTTCTCCTGATGGTACAAATTGGTCTACAATGGTAACTAATGTATTTTCTGCAACAACAGCCGGAACCTATTATTTTAGAGTAACCGACAACAACAATCCAACAAGTTGTCAGGCTACTACGAATTTAACTATAGATCCTAAAACACCAACTATTTTCACTACTATTGAAACGGATGTTTTATGTAATGGTGGTAATACAGGTTCTATAACAGTTACCGTTACTTCCGGCGAAGGTCCTTATGAATACAAACTGGACGGTCCTGTGTCTTATCCATATCAGCCATCCAATCAATTTACTGGATTGACTGCAGGAAACAACTATGTAGTAACGGTTAGAAACAGCAAAAGGTGTGAATATTCAAGTGCTCCAATAACAATCACGGAACCAACTCCTCTTGCTGCCTCATCAGATTTAACCACAGCTTTAAGTTGTGGAACAGGAAATGCTGCTCAGGTAGCAACTGTAACTGTAACCGGAATTAACGGAACAGCTCCTTACACATATAGTTACAATGGAGGATTGAGCTATACTTCATCAAATACTTATCAGTCTTATACAGGAACTACTTTTAATGTTTGGGTAAAAGATGCCAATGGTTGTATTTTTACATTACCAAATGGGGTTGATATTCCTGCATTAGACCCACCAACGGATTTAGACTTTAATGGAACTCCTGTTTATTGTATTCCGGTTGCCAGTCAAACCAGTACAGTAATGCTTACCACTACAAAAGGAGTAGCACCTTTAAGCTATGCCATTGTATTCCCTGCAAGTGCAACCTCTAATGTAACAGGTGCTTCAAGCGGAATCTTTACTAATTTAACACCAGATACTTATTTATTTGAAGTTAAAGATGCCAATGGTTGTACGTATCAGGAAGCCTATACTGTGGATCCGGTAACCAACATAACCGTTTCCGGACAGTTAATTAGTGATGTGACTTGTAATGGAAATTCCAATGGTGTGATTCAATTCACCGTCGCTAATTTTTCAGGAACTTATAGTTATTCCATCAATGGAACGCCAACAGCTACAGGACAATCAAATGCTACAATTACACTTCCGGGATTAGCAACTCGAACCTATACTATAGTTGTAACAGACGAAACAACAGGCTGTGAAGCAACAACTTCCGTTACAGTTTCTGAACCTACACTATTAGATTTAACAGAAACAACTAATATCCACGCGAATTGTAATTTTGGAGCTCAGGTAAGTGTAACCGCTTCGGGAGGAATTGCACCTTATAGTTATGCTTTTGTACCAAATGGAACAACAGCTGTTGCAACTGATTACACCAACTCCCCTTCTGCTGTTTTAGACCCTGCTATTTCAACTACTTGGGATGTGTGGGTAAAAGATGCCAATGGTTGTGTAATTGCAAATCCTTTGGCTATTACAATTGCTACTGATCCGCTGCCAACGGTAGCTGTTAATCCATACTCTGAATGCCCTTCGGCGACTGGCGAATATACTTTTACAATAAATGTAACTTCCGGAATCGCTCCATACGAATACAGCATTGGTTCCGGATTCCAAAGTAGTCCTACCTTTACCGTAACCGCTTCGGGCTCTTATGATGTAACGGTTAGAGACGCTAACGGATGTACCACTACTGTAACTGGTTTGGTAAACATCTTATCAGCCTTACAATTAGAAGCTGACATTACAGCTTTACCAAGTTGTACTGATGGTGATGGAACACTAACATTAACAGCCAGTGGAGGTTCAGGTAGTTATGAATACAGTTTAGATGGTGGAACACCTCAATCTTCGGCCGACTTTATCAACTTAACTGCCGGAGCTCATACCGCTACTGTGAAAGATCTAACGACCAATTGTACCTACTCTATCCAAGTTTCTTTAGAAGCCGCTACTCCGGTAACTGGTTTTGCGCTATCAAAAACTGATGTGAGTTGTAATGGAGGCAGCGATGGAGTAATTACAGCCTCAATGGCTACTCCTGCTCCGGGTGTAAATGATAATCCGGTGTATCTATACAGTCTTTCGGGTGATGCAACAAGAGCACCTCAACAATCTAATATTTTCAATGGATTAGCAGCAGGAAGTTATACGGTTACTGTTACTTCAGCCAGAGGTTGTACAGATACTGAAACAATTGATATAAATGAACCTGCACTCATTGTGGTTCCTGCTCTCGATGTTATTCAATTTGGATGTAATCCTAATTCGAATGCCAATAATTTTGCAACCATTACTGTAAATGGAGTAACAGGAGGTTCAGGAGTGTACAACTATGAATTTATCAAAGACGGAACAAGAGTCCAATTTGGAACCAACAATGTATATACTGAAGCCGATTTGTTGGGAGGAAACTACACCGTAAATGTTTATGATGACAAAGGTTGTCCAGGCGCTGCTCCAGCTGCCGTTACCATTGACCCATATATCGCTTTGGATAAAATAAACGTAACCGTTAACAATACTATTACTTGTGCTAATTTAGAAGACATCACAGTTTCGGCGACAACTATTGGCGGACCTCCGGCAAGTTTACAATATACTTTGGTTGATGTTTCCGGAGCAATTGTTTTCACACCAAACACTAATGGAATTTTTACAGGATTAGCAGTTGGAGAATATATCATAACGGTAACAAATCCAACAACGGGCTGTAGTATTCAAGATGTTCATTATGTAAATGAACCAAATACTTTCGATTTAAACATTAATAATATTACTGATGTAAGTTGCTACGGAGGAACTAACGGTAGTGTCGATATTACTTTCATTGATCGTGTACCGACTCCAACTGACGAAGCAGGAGGTTTTAGTTATACTATTACAGGTTCTGTACCAAGCACAGGTATTTCACCAACAGCAGGGCCATTTACAATCACTAATTTGGCCGCGGGAACTTATACCATAACAGCAACTTTAACCAATAGTCCATATTGTTCCGTTACTAAAAACTTCACAATTGCCCAACCTTCAGCAGCTTTAACAATTGCTGAAACACATACCGAAATCACCTGTATATCAAGAAACAATGATGGAAGTATCTCAGCTACGGCAACTGGCGGATGGCCTGGTGGTTATCAGTACGAATTAGTTGGACCGGTGAATGTGGCTTATTCTTCTCAAAGTACTTTTACAAATCTGACAGCAGGAAACTATACTGTTAATGTAAGAGACAGTAAAGGTTGTGTCGCTTCCGCAAATGTGACTTTGGTAATTCCAACACCAATCAGCATAACAGCAAGTTCCAATGCAGCAATGGTGAGTTGTTTTGGAGACAAAACAGCAACCATTACTGTAAACACTACCACTGGTGGTCAGGGTTCTAATTACATGTATACTTTGAATACAACTTCGTTGACACCTGCTACTTCAAGTGGACCACAGGCTTCTCCGGTATTCTCAGGTTTAGGAGCAGGAACTTATGCGGTATCGGTAACGGATGGCTACAACTGTACAGCAACTTCAACTCCAATTGTAATTACCGAACCATCAAAAGTAATTGCCAGTTTAGTTGTTGCCAGCACACAAACTTGTACTACTCAAACTACGCTAACATTAAGTGCTACAGGTGGAACAGGAACTTATAGTTACAGTAGCGATGCTAACTTTACAACTGTTTTAGGTTCATTTGCGTCTTCTGTAACATTCCCGGTAGCTCCGGGAACTTATGCCTATTATGTTAGAGATAGTAATGGTTGTACTTCGGTTATTTCGAACCAAATTAAAATAGATCCACTACCTCCTCTGACAATAGACATTGACAGAACTAATGCGGTTATCAATTGTGCCGGAGATAATACCGGAGTAATCGTAGCAACAGCACAAGGCGGATTAGGAAATTACAGCTATACCTTACTGGATGGTTCGGGTGCTACAGTTCAAGGACCAAGTGCTTCTAGTAATTTTACCGGACTATTTGCCGGCGATTATCAGATAAAAGTGGATAGTGGTGATTGCAACACTACTTCAGCTGTTATTACAATTACACAACCTTTGGTACCATTAACTGCCACAGGAACTATTACACCGGTAAGTTGTAACGGAGCCAATAATGGTATTTATACAGTAACAGCTTCTGGTGGGACAGGTATTATCAAATATGCCATTTCACCAAATTTAAATCAGTTTTTTGATTCTAGTATTTTTGAAAATCTGGCACCGGGTCATTATGATGTTATTGTTCAGGATCAATTAGGATGTTATGTCCGATTAGATTTTGACATGACTGAACCAGCACCAATCAGTGCGACTGTTGATCCAACTTCAATCGTTCCTGAAGTTTGCTACGGTGACAATGATGCTGCATTTAGTATTGATATAGCAGGTGGTGTATTGCCGTATAGTGTTATTTTAGATGACCCTAACGGTACTTTTACTACCGGAGCTCCTACTCAGACACGTTTTGATTTTACAGGAATAACAGGAGGAACGCACATTGTATATATTATTGATGCCAATAGTTGTTCGTACGAATTAGAAGTTCCTTTGGAAGAATCGGTTAAAATTAATCCGGTTGCCTTAGTAGATTATAGTTGTGTAAATAATGCAGCTGCTAATTCGGTGACAGTAACAGTTGATCCTAGTATTACGAATCCTGCCGATTTAGATTATTCATTAGATGGAGGAAATTATCAGTCAGCTAATATTTTTACAAATATTACTCCGGGTACTGCACATTATATTGATGTAAGACATACTAACGGCTGTATCAAGCGTACTCCTGCTTTTGACATTCTTCAGGTAGATCCATTAACCTTGACTCTAACTGATGGCGGATTAAATGAAATTGTGGCAACTGCAGCCGGTGGCGGTGGTGGTTACCAATATACCTTTAACGGTGAGGACAATGGTACTAAAAACACTTACATCATTTACAAATCGGGAGATTATACCGTTCAGGTAACGGATGCCAATGGTTGTACCGCAACAGCAACCCGATATTTTGAATATATTGATGTGTGTATTCCAAATTACTTCACTCCAAACGGAGACGGAATAAGCGACGGCTGGGCTCCGGGTTGCACCATAAATTATAAAGATTTAACATTTGACATTTTTGACCGGTATGGTCGAAAAATTGCTACTTATCACTTAGGGCAAACCTGGGATGGAAAATACAACGGACAGGAACTGCCTTCAGGAGATTATTGGTTTGTTTTAAAACTAAACGATCCAAAAGACAATCGGGATTTTGTAGGTCATTTTACACTTTACAGATAGTCAAAAAAGAAAAAAGCTATTGCCCCAAATTAAAAATAGTAGAATGAAAAAATTAATGATATACTTTCTTCTCCTGACAATAAGCCAAAGTTATTGTCAGGAAATGAATTTGCCGGTTCACACTCAATATTTGGCAGATAACCACTTTGTGATTTCGCCAACATTTGCCGGAATTGGTGATAACCTTAAAATCAGAGCCAACGGACTCGCACAATGGATTGGGATTAAAGATGCGCCCAGAAATGCATCCGTTTATGCCGATTTTAGAATCGCCGACCGTTCCGGAATCGGAGTTTCTTTTTATAATGATAAAAATGGAAATACCCGTCAAAACGGTGCTAAATTCTCTTTTGCCCAACATCTTATTTTGGATTATTATACCAAACAATATCTGTCTCTGGGAATATCCTACAACATCAATAATTTTAAAATTGATATTGAAAATTTCAACACTACTTATGAAATTCCGGTTTTAGACCCAAGTGTAACAGACAACCGTTTTAATTCGAACAACAACTTCGATATTGGCGCTTTGTACCGCTATGAGAACTTTTATTTAAGCCTTAATGCCAATAATATCTTAGCCAAAAATATTGACAAATACTTTGGTGCTGAACCTAATTTACTTTTAAATTATCAAATCTATTCCGGTTATGTAATTAAAGGACCTGCAAACAGCCGAGTGGAATACGAACCTTCGGTTTATTATCAGTTATTTGCCAGCGACAAACGTTCCAGTACCGACATCAATATAAAATACCGAAAATACAACAAGTATGAAGATTACTATTGGGCCGGAATTTCCTATCGTTTCCTGAATGATCAGGTTTTTAAACCACTGAATTTAGGACCAATGGCAGGTTTTAAAAAGTCTAATTTCTATTTTGCCTATTCTTATCAGGTTACGCTTAATCCGTTGATGTCTTATAATTCCGGGACGCACATGATTACTATTGGATTGGATTTCTTTGCCGGAATAAGTAATTGCCCTTGTACCCAAAGTCCGGTTCATGATTAATTACTCCTAAAGCAATTATTTTAAACTATAATTTTATCTAACAAGTTACAATTCATTTTTTACTTGCTAAAACGCACAAAAAACTAATAAATTCAAAACCTTCATAATTCCGATATAATCTAAACTTTTGTTTGCTATGTTAAAGAATGAAAATTTAACTTTTAACAGCCATTTTTTTAAAATAAGAAATATACAGCAATCCTCAGATGGATTACATCGTTTTCGTTGCAAAAAATTGATTTTTTTTGAGATTTAGAAATTTAATACTAGCGGAAAATATCTATATTTGTTTCACTTTCAAAAAAACAATCTAAAATTAAACTAATGAAGACTTTAAACGATTTTGATTTTAAAAATAAAAAAGCAATTATCCGCGTAGATTTCAACGTGCCTTTGGACGAAAACTTTAATGTAACAGATGTTACCCGTATCGAAGCGGCAAAACCTACTATTACTAAAATTCTTGCCGATGGCGGAAGTGTTATTTTAATGTCACACTTAGGTCGTCCAAAAGGAGCCGAAGATAAATATTCATTAAAACATATCTTAAAAACAGCCAGCGAAATTCTTGGTGTAAATGTAAAATTTGCTTCAAACTGTGTGGGTGAAGTAGCGCAACAAGCCGCAGCTGAATTACAAGCCGGAGAGGTTTTATTACTAGAAAATTTACGTTTCCACGCTGAAGAAGAAGCAGGAGATGTTGCTTTTGCAAAAGAATTAGCTTCATTAGGAGATATTTATGTAAACGATGCTTTTGGAACAGCTCACAGAGCACATGCATCGACTACCATTATTGCTCAGTTTTTCCCAGAGCACAAATGCTTCGGAACTTTATTAGCTAAAGAAATCGACAGCATCAACAAAGTATTAAAAGACAGCGAAAAACCAGTAACGGCAATTCTTGGAGGTTCAAAAGTTTCTTCTAAAATTACAGTTATCGAAAACATCCTTGACAAAGTAGATCACATGATTATCGGTGGTGGAATGACTTTTACTTTTGTGAAAGCGCAAGGAGGTAAAATTGGTAATTCTATCTGCGAAGATGACAAACAGGAATTAGCGCTGGAAATTTTAAGATTAGCTAAAGAAAAAGGAGTTCAGGTTCACATTCCGGTTGATGTAGTTGCCGGAGATGATTTCTCTAACAACGCAAATACTCAGGTGGTTGATGTAACCAATATTCCTGACGGATGGGAAGGAATGGATGCCGGACCAAAATCATTAGCAGCTTTCGAAAAAGTAATTATGGATTCGAAAACAATTCTTTGGAACGGACCTCTTGGAGTGTTTGAAATGGAAACATTTGCCAAAGGAACTATCGCTTTAGGAAACTATATTGCGGCAGCTACAGCTAACGGAACTTTCTCCCTTGTAGGTGGTGGAGATTCAGTTGCTGCAGTAAAACAATTTGGTTTCGAAGATAAAATGAGCTACGTTTCAACTGGTGGTGGAGCCATGTTAGAAATGCTGGAAGGAAGAACTTTACCTGGTATCGCAGCCATTTTAGACTAAAATATAACAATTTTAACATTTTTTATTGATTTATTTAGCTGCAACATCTTAAGTTTGCACAAACGATTTCTTAATCGCTTAAAATTAAGCAAGTTGACAACAAAAATATGACTATAAAAAAGATCACTTTATCATTATTTCTATTAGTATCAATTCCCCTGTTTTCGCAAGAAATTGCTGAAAGCAAGGGAATTGCTGCAATAGAAACTAAGCTTTCTTATTTGGATTCTATCAAACAAAGTTTTGTACACGACGAAATGGCCAGTTGTGTAGATAGTTTATGGACTAAAGAATTGACCAGCTTGGATTTATACAACGACATCACAAAAGATATCGAAACGATAAATACCGATGAAAAAGTAGATTACGAATTGCCAACCGAGCTTTTAAAATCAAGGCTTGAAGCCATGAATGCTAAATCTCCGTTTAACATTCAGTACAATCAGGGCTTAGAAAACATCATCAAATCGTTCTTAAAAAACCGAAAAAAGTCTTTTGAACGCCTGATGTCCATTTCGGAATATTACTTTCCAATGTTCGAAGACGTTTTTGCCAAAAACAACATTCCGTTAGAAATCAAATATTTAGCCATTGTAGAATCGGCTCTAAATCCAAAAGCGGTTTCCAGAGTGGGTGCTACGGGACTTTGGCAATTTATGTATCAAACCGGAAAACAATACAATTTAAAAATAGATTCTTACATCGACGAACGTAGCGATCCATTGAAAGCAACCGCTGCCGCAGCGCAATATATGTCGAATATGTTTTCGATTTTTGGCGACTGGGAATTGGTTTTAGCCTCTTATAATTCAGGTCCCGGAAATGTAGCAAAAGCAATAAGACGCTCCGGAGGTCAGCAAAATTTCTGGAGTATTAAGAATAATTTGCCAAGGGAAACTCAGGGTTATGTTCCGGCATTCTTAGCAACGATGTATTTGTATGAATACCGCAAAGAACACGGAATCAAGCCTAACAAAGCCTTAATTCAACGCTTTACCACCGATACGGTAATGATTAAAAAACAGATGTCTTTTAAACAAATAGCCGATTTGTTAGATGTTCCGGTTTCGCAATTACAACATTTAAACCCTTCTTACAAGCTTAACGTAATTCCTTATTACCATGATGAGAATCATTATTTACGTTTGCCAAAAGATAAGATTGGTGTATTTGTTTCAAATGAAGAAAAAATTTACGCTTACATTCAGCACGAAGCCGATTTAAAAAACAACAATCCGTTTAAAAATACTACGACAACAACTGCCGTTGCAACTGTTGAAAAACCTAGTTTTCCTGCCGGAAGTACCACACAGTATTACAAAGTAAAACAAGGCGACAACTTAAGCACTATTGCCAGCAAATACAATGTTGAGTTGGAAGATTTAAAAAAATGGAACAAACTCAGCAGCAATTCAATTGCTTACGGAAAGGTTTTAACACTTTTTGTTCCTGAAACCAAAACCGCAATTGCATCTGCCGACATCAAAGAAAGACCTAAAAAAGAAGTTAAAAACGATTCTTTAGCTTCTAAAAACAACAGCATTTATATTGTTCAAAGTGGTGATAATTTAAGCAACATTGCCGAAGCTAACGATGTTACGGTTGCCCAAATTAAAGAATGGAACAAACTTAACAGCAACACCATTCAGGCAGGTATGAGCTTACAAGTTTCAGAAAAAGAAGCCGAAGCTGAAGTAGCTATAGCAACTCCTGCTGCCGAATTAAAAAACATTGAATATACGGTTCAAAAAGGAGATAATCTGGGAAATATTTCTAAGAAATTCGGAACTCCTGTTTCCGATTTGAAAGAATGGAATCATCTAACAGACAACAATATTGGATTAGGAAAAACATTAATCGTAGCTAAAAACGAAGTTGCCATCAACACATCAAAAGCTACTGCCGCTTCTTTTAAGAAAACCAAAACAGAGGCTGCTTTACAACACGATTACTTTGTAAAAAAAGGAGATTCCTTATTTAGTATTGCCAAAAAATACCCTGGTGTTACTGTTTCAGACATCAAAAAATGGAATGACATTAGTAATGAAGACATCAAACCGGGAATGAAATTAAAAATCAAAAGTTAATATACTTCAAAAAATCACAACAAAAGGCTTTATTCAACGATAGAATAAAGCCTTTTTTTATTATTTATGCTAATTTTTTGCTGTTTTTAAAAAAATTGGAACGATATTCGCTATACTTTTTTTTAAACAAACCAAAAACGAATACAAAACAATTCAACCTTAAAATTTGAATTGCAGTTACAACCGATACAAAATGAATAAAACCCATTTTATATTGCTTTTTATTTCCATTCTTTTCTTTTCCTGCAAACAGGAAATGAGCACACCGGAAAGAGTCAATGGAAAAATCAATAACATCTCGGTGATTATAGACGATTTATTATGGAATGGCGAAATTGGCGACAGCATCCGTAACAAGTTTGCCTCACCCGTTTATGGACTGCCTCAGGAAGAACCTCTTTTTACCATTAATCAGTTTCCGGTAAAACTCATGGAAGGTTTTATGACCGAAAGCAGAAACATTATCATCATTAAAAAAGACGCTAAAGAAGACTTTAAAATCACCAAAAATCAATTTGCCAATCCGCAAAACATCTTTCAGATTTCCGCTAAAGGAGCCAATGATATTCTATGTCTGATTCAAAAAAATGCGCCGCAAATTATTCAAACTATCCATCAGACAGAAATCCAGGAATGTCAATATCTAAACAGAAAATCACTTTTAGATCCTAAATTCTTTAAAGACAGTTTCAATATCAAACTTGAAATGCCTTCCAATTATCAATTAATGGTTCAAAAAAAGAATTTTCTATGGTTCAAAAAAGAAATCATTAGCGGCAACACCAGTATTTTAATCTACGAAGTCCCATTAAACACCATTAAAAACAAAACGAATAAAGTAACCGATATCATCCGAATGAGAGATTCTATTGGAAAACGCTACATTCACGGCAAAGAAGCGAACACCGATATGATTACCGAAGAAGCCTATTCGCCCTATTTTTCAAATATTGTTCTCAATCACAAAAGAGCTTACGAAACGAAAGGAACCTGGGAATTAAAAAACGATTTTATGTCGGGACCTTTTATCAATTACGCTATCGTGGACAAGGACAATGACCGCTTATTGGTTTTAGAGGGTTTTTGTTACGCTCCTTCAAAAGAAAAAAGAGATTTAATGCTCGAACTCGAAGCAATTATAAAATCGGTGGAAATCAACAAAAAAACAGCCCAAAAATCAAAACCGAAACTTTTGGCGCTGTTTAACAATTAATTTTTGATAAGTAAACTGAAAATTTAAAGTTTTAAAATTTTGCTGTATGTAGCGGTATCATCCAAAATACTTACCGCTTTTTTAATTTCCGAATTAGATTTCATGTAATAACTATAAAATCCTTCCTGATATTGGTAGCGTTTGATAATTTCTTCCAAAATCAAATTCTTAATCTCTTCCTGATTGTTATCCAATTGACTCTCTTCACTTTTTTGAACTGCCGCCAGCATTTGCTTGTATTCATTAATAATTTCGCTCTCAATTCCTTCTTTTTGAGCAATAGCCAAAGTACTCTTCAACGATTCTTCGGTTTCCGTATCAAAAGAGATTTTTTGAGCCTTTAAAAACTGTTTGAAATCCTGAAAATCAGCATTATTAAAGTTTGGAATCTGATTGCCTAAATTGGGATTTTTATAATAATACTTTGTGGCATAATTAAAAATTCCGTCATTTTTAAGTAAAGCATTGGCAATCACACTGGTTTTAGACTCCGGCATTGGCACATCAGGCAAAATTCCGCCGCCGTCATAAACGGTTCGTCCTTTTCGGGTTTTAAACGAATTATAATTGGCCTCCTGAGTTCGTACTGCCAAACCATTTTTGTCTTTGTGCGCATAATCCAAAGCCTGAATACATCTTCCGGAAGGCGTAAAATATCTGGAAATAGTTACTTTAAGCTGTGTATTATACGTCAAATCGATAGGTTTTTGAACCAATCCTTTTCCAAAACTTCGGCTACCCACAATCACCGCGCGATCCAAATCCTGCAAAGCACCTGATACAATTTCCGAAGCCGAAGCACTTTTATCATTCACAATAATCACCAACGGAATTTCTAAATCTACCGGATCAAAAGAGGTTTTATAAGTATTGTTGTGCTTTTCGTTAATAGATTTGGTGGTAACAATTACTTCATTTTTTGGTACAAATAAATTACAGATATTAATTGCCTCGTTCAACAATCCTCCGGGATTATTTCTCAAATCCAGAATAATTTGTTTGGCACCTTGTTTTTTGAGTTCCAACAACGCTTCTTTGGTTTCATTAGAAGCTTTTCTATTAAAACGACTCAAAACAATATAACCGGTTTTATCATCAACTTTAGCATAAAAAGGAACCGATTTAATTTCTACTTCATCCAAAATTATCTCGGTTGTATTCATCTTTCCCTGACGCAGGAATTTAATCGCAATTTTGGTATTCTTTGCACCTTTTAAAAGTTGAGAAGCATCATCCTTAAAATCAGCAATAGCCACATCGCCTATTTGTACAATTTCGTCACCGGCTTTAAAACCGGCTTTATCAGCAGGAAAATCTTTGTAAACTTCCCGCAAGATTAATTTTCCTGATTTTTGCGTGATTAGAGCACCTATTCCGGTATATTCGCCGGTATTATTGATTTTGAATTTTAACACATCCTGCTCGTTAAAGTACACCGTATAAGGATCCAAACTCGCCAGCATGCCTTTGATGGCCGTATCCATCAGTTCTCCCGGATTAGTTTCATCCACATAATTCGTATTCAACTCTTTGAATAATGTCGTGAAAATTTCAATTTGCTTAGCTATTTCAAAGAAATCATCCTTGAAACTGGAACCAATAAATAAAAACGCCGAAGCGACTAAAGGAATGACGTATTTTTTCTTGAAAGAGAAATTCATGTTACTTGGTATAATAAAAGACTAAAGTAAGCATAAATCATCAATAATAAAATTGACAAAAACAGAATAACTTTTAAATTAATTTTCGCTGAGTCCTTTGCTTTCTTGATTCTCTTTTTTCAAAACCTGATTCACAAATTTCTCAAACAATTGAATGGTTTTGGTATTGATTTCTTCGTAAGTCAAACGCTCTTTGGTTTGATAAAAAAACATAAACGCATAAGGTTTGTCCAGATTATCCAACAAAATATGTTTGTTCAGGCGATAAGTTTCGCGAAGAATGCGCTTAAAACGATTACGATCAACGGCTTTTTTGAAGTATTTTTTAGAAACCGAAACACCCATTTTGATTTTTTCATTTTCATTCAAAGAACCAGAATGATACACTAAACGCAATGGATATTTAGAAACCGATTTGCCTTCAGAGAACAACAATCCAATGCTGATTTTACTTTTAAGTTTTTCGTTTTTTGGATAGTTAAAGCTCATTTTTATGGTATAAGGTCAAATTTTTAAGACTGCAAAGTTACAATTTAACCCCAAACCTATTATTATTTAGGAATTAAATAGCACTAAAAAATTATTTACTACTTTTGCAGCTAATTTTTTTTAAAAATGCAAAAACTTGTTTCGTATCCCATATCGGTAATTTACTATTTGTGTTTCGGACTCACGTTAGTCATTTTTCATCCTATTCAATGGATTTGCCTGAATCTTTTTGGCTATCAGGCGCACAAAAAAAGTGTCGATTATTTGAACTTTTTTTTGCTAAAATGCACTAACTTAGTAGGAACGACTTACACCATAGAAAACCGGGAAGTAATTCCTCAGGGAGTTCCTTTGATTTTTGTAGCCAATCATCAAAGTATGTACGATATTATAGCAATGATTTGGTACTTACGTCGTTTTCATTGTAAATTTGTAAGTAAGAAAGAGTTAGGCAAAGGAATTCCAAGTGTTTCTTTCAATTTAAGACATGGTGGAGCTGCATTAATTGACAGAAAAGATCCTAAACAAGCCATTCCTGAGATTAAAAGATTAGCTGAATATATCGAACACAACAAACGCTCGGCAGTAATTTTCCCGGAAGGCACCCGAAGCAAAACAGGAAAACCAAAAGAATTTGCCCAAACCGGTGTGAAAATATTGTGCAAAAATGCACCTTCAGCCTATATTGTTCCTGTGAGTATTAATAATTCGTGGAAAATGGTAAAATATGGGTTTTTCCCGGTAGGTTTAGGAAATCATCTTACCTTTGCCATTCACACTCCTTTAAAAGTGAGTGATTATAGTTTTCCTGAATTAATGGAAAAGACAGAAAGTGCAGTAGTAAAAGGAATAAAATTTTAAAATATACAAAATGTCTATAAAAAACATTCGATTAGAAGTTATGCAGTTTTTGGAAAAAAACGTGGCCAGCTACATGGAACAATATTTGATTCCAGTGGAACAAATATGGCAGCCATCGGACTTTTTACCAAATTCTGAAGGAGATAATTTCTTAGAAGAAGTAAAAGAATTACGCGAAATCTCTAAGGATTTACCTTATGATTTCTGGGTAGCTATGGTGGGCGATATGATTACCGAAGAGGCGCTTCCTACCTACGAAAACTGGCTAATGGAAGTAGAAGGAGTTGACAATGAAGGCCGAAACGGCTGGTCAGCCTGGGTACGTGAATGGACCGGAGAAGAAAACCGTCATGGTGATTTATTGAACAAATACCTGTATTTATCAGGTCGTGTAAACATGCGCGAAATCGAAATGACTACCCAACATCTTATCAACGACGGATTTGATATTGGTACCGGAAGAGATCCTTATAAAAACTTTGTTTACACCAGTTTCCAGGAATTAGCGACTTATGTTTCACACAACAGAGTTTCACAATTAGCCAAAAGCTATGGCGACAAGAAATTGTCTAAAATGTGTAAAATGATTGCCGGAGATGAAATGCGCCACCACCATGCTTACAGCCATTTTGTAAGCGAAATTTTCAAAGTAGATCCAAGCGAAATGATGTTGGCTTTCCAATACATGATGAAACAAAAAATCGTTATGCCGGCTCATTTCCTGAGAGAATCAGGACAAAAAATCAGTTCTGCATTCGAATTATTTTCAGATTCAGCGCAACGTATTGGGGTTTATACCGCCAATGATTACGTGGATATCATGCAAAAATTAATTGACAAATGGGAAATTGACAAAATCGCTGGTTTGACTGACGAAGCCGAAAAAGCCCGTGATTACCTGATGAAATTACCTGCCCGAATGGCCAGAATTTCCGAAAGATTAGTCATTCCTAAAGAATCTCATATTTTTAAATGGGTAGAACCGGCTAGATTGTAGATTTCAAATTTTAGAAAACAGAATTTAGATTTTACGATTTTTAAAATTGAATTAAATAAATTAAAATGTTGATTTTTGAAGTACAAAAACTTTGAAAATCAACATTTTTTTTAAAACACTAATATGACCAACACCGACATCATCAGCAAAACAATCACTTTTGTAAAACAACAATTAGCAAATGCCGAAGGCGGTCACGACTGGTTTCACATCGAAAGAGTCTATAAAAACGCTTTGTTAATTGCCCGTGAAGAAAAATGTGATTTGCAAATTGTTCAGCTCGCTGCCCTACTCCATGATATTGCAGACAGCAAATTCCACAATGGTGATGAATCTATAGGTCCAAAAACAGCCCAAAACTTTTTGGAATCAGAAAATATTGCTCCGAAAACCATCAGTCATATAATTAATATCATCGAAAACATTTCGTTTAAAGGCGGAAATTTTGACAAAAACTTCCATTCTGTCGAACTTGATATTGTTCAGGATGCTGACCGATTAGACGCCATTGGAGCCATTGGTATTGCCCGTGCTTTTAATTACGGCGGCTTTAAAAACCGGGCGCTCTACGACCCTAAAATAGCACCAAATACCAATATGAGCGTCGAAGAATACAAACGCAGTCAGGCGCCAACAATTAATCATTTTTACGAAAAATTATTGTTGTTAAAAGACAAAATGAATACGCAAACCGGAAAACAAATTGCGCAGCAAAGACATCAGTTCATGCAAAATTTCCTTTCACAATTTTATGCCGAGTGGGAAGGAGAAAAATAATCAGAGCGATTTTTCTTGTGTTTTTTAACACAAACTCTGATTTTATCACAACAAAAACTACCTTTTAACAGATTTTTTGATGCTTTTATCATTATTAACAAATATTTATTAACGAATACTTGCTAAAATAGTTTTGTCGATATAGATTTGCAGCATTGATGAAAAAAGCAATAAAACATATTACTCTTTTATGTATGCTGCTACTATTTGGCAATGGACAATTAATGGCTCATTTCCATTCAGCTAGTTTGCAGGCTATTACTTCCAGTCATCACACAAATTCAGGCAAATCAGCAAACACGGAATTCATAAACTACTTCCTTAGTTTTCACATTACTTCATCTTTTCCTGAAAACGATTTATTCAAAAGAAGAGAAATCACTACTGATAATGAAGAAGAAGACGTTGAAAACGCCTCTCCTGAAAAAAAGACAGAAAAATTAAGTTGCTATAGCATTTATTTTAAGCAACAGCCTTCGGGTATCATTCCTACGTATAAAATCAATAATTCTTTTGCTTTACGCGAAGAATTTTGTCATTTATATACAAATAATCCACGCTACATCTTATTCGAGGTCTTTCGAATTTGATCCCCTTTCCTAATTTTCAGTTTTTTTAAAAAACTCATTTCACCATATCCTTTGTAGTTGTTTTTAACAACAAGCAAAAGATAAGGCACAGCTGTCGTTTGTCAACCTCAGCTCAAAACGCATCATACCATACCGTCTAAAAACAAATAATTATCATGAAAAAAACCTCAATTTTCATTGGTCTTATGGCCATTCTATGCACTATTGGTTGCAATTCACACAAAGAAGAAAAAAAAGAAGAGAGGACATTCCAGGTTACTAATCCGGTAGCAATGGACACCTCAATAGTTAAAGAATACGTTTGTCAAATTCACTCTATCCGTCACATTGAATTGCGATCAATGGAGAAAGGATACCTTCAAAAAATAAATGTAGACGAAGGACAAAAGGTTAAAAAAGGACAATTAATGTTCCAAATCATGCCTAATGTGTATCAGGCCGACTTACAAAAAGCAAAAGCCGAAGGAAATGTTGCGGCCATTGAATACAAAAACACTAAACTTTTGGCTGACAGCAAAGTAGTTTCTCCAAACGAATTAGCGCTTTCTAAAGCAAAATACGATAAAGCCAATGCCGAAATCCAATTAGCAGCAACACATCTAGGATTTACCACTATCAGAGCTCCTTTTGACGGCGTAATGGATCATTTATTAGCCAGAGAAGGAAGTATGCTTGAAGAAGGTGAATTACTAACTTCACTTTCTGACAACAGCAAAATGTGGGTGTATTTCAATGTTCCGGAAGCCGAATATTTAAATTACATGGAAAGTGCTAACCAAGGTAAGAAACAAAAAGTTCAGCTTTTAATGGCTAATAATCAGGTATTCGATCACACCGGTATTGTGGAAACTATTGAAGGAGAATTCAACAACGAAACCGGAAATATTGCCTTCAGAGCTACTTTCCCTAACCCAAAAGGAATTTTAAGACACGGAGAAACCGGAACAATATTAATGACAGTTCCTTTGAAAAACGTATTAATCATTCCTCAAAAAACAACTTTTGAAGTATTAGACAAGCGCTATGTTTTTGTTATTGATAAAAACGGAGTAGTCAGACAAAGAGAAATTACCATTGGAGCTACTTTAGAAAATCTTTTTACAGTAAAAAAAGGATTAGACGTAAACGATCGCATTTTATTAGACGGATTACGATTGGTTAAAAACAATGAAAAAGTAAAATTCAAAGTTGAAAATGCACAATATGTAATGAAACATCTTGATGTTTATGCCGAGTAACAACCCTTAAAAAAACAATAAAATGTTTAAAAAGTTTATTCAAAGACCGGTCTTAGCGATTGTAATTTCGGTCATCATTGTATTTATGGGGTTGCTTGCCATCAAACAATTACCCATCTCGCAATTTCCTGAAATTGCACCTACCACTGTAAATATATTTATTGCCTATCCGGGTTCAAGCTCGGATGTATTGGTAAAATCAACCTTGATTCCGCTGGAAACTGCCATCAATGGGGTGCCGGGAATGCGTTATATTGCTTCCGATGCTACCAGTGCGGGAGAAGGAACTATTCGTGTAATTTTCGAACCGGGAACCGACCCCAATGTCGCCGTTATCAGGGTAAAAACCAGGGTCGACCAGGTAATGCCCTTATTACCGGACTTAGTACAACGTGAAGGGGTTATCATTACTCCGGTCCAGCCAAGTATGTTGATGTATGTGGATTTATACAGCAAAAAAGGGCATGGAATGGATGAAAAATTCCTTTACAATTATGCCTACACCAACATGCTTCGTGAAATACAACGTATTAACGGTATTGCCAGTGCGCAAATTCTGGGTAGCCGTAAATATGCCATGCGTATTTGGTTAAAACCAGACCGTATGCGTGCTTACAATATCTCGGCAGAAGAAGTAATGGAAGCCATGCAGGAACAAAGTATTCTGGCAAGACCCGGAAGAATTGGACAAAGTTCCGGTATAAAATCACAATCGCTCGAATATGTATTAACCTACCGAGACCGTTATTCTACTCCGGAGGAATACAAAGATGTCATCATTCGTGCTAATGCAAATGGTGAAGCAATCAAATTAGGTGATATTGCTAATGTAGAATTAGGAAGTGAGTTCTACGACATCTACGACAACTTAGACGGAAAACCATCTGCATCAATCGTTTTAAAACAAACCCTTGGAACCAATGGTAGTGATGTAATTAAGGCTGTAAAAGCCAAATTAAAAGAACTGGAAAAAGATCTTCCTCCGGGAGTAGGTTACAAAATCAGTTATGACGTATCCAGCTTCTTAAATGCCTCTATTGAACAGGTAATAGACACGCTTAGAGACGCCTTTGTTTTAGTATCCATCGTAGTATTCCTGTTTTTAGGAGACTGGCGTTCGACATTAATTCCGGTTATTGCAGTACCGGTTTCCCTGATTGGAGCCTTCTTTGTCATGCAAATGTTTGGTTTATCCATCAACCTGATTACCCTTTTTGCCTTAGTATTAGCTATTGGTATTGTGGTCGATGATGCGATTGTGGTTGTAGAAGCCGTCCATGTAAAAATGGAAGAAGAACATCTCACGCCATTTAAAGCTTCCAAAGCGGTATTAGGCGAAATTGGTGGTGCTATCATTGCGATTACCTTGGTAATGGTTTCGGTATTTATTCCTATTTCGTTCATGACAGGACCTGTTGGGGTATTCTACCGTCAGTTCTCCATTACTATGGCGGGATCAATTATCATCTCGGCCGTTGTTGCCTTGACGCTTACACCGGTACTTTGTGCCATGTTGTTGAAACACAATCATGGTCATGCCAAGAAAAAATCACCTATTGATCGTTTCATCGATTGGTTCAACAAAGGATTCGAAAAATTAACCGGTCACTATGTAGGTATTTTGAAACACATTGTAAACCGAAGAGTAATTACTTTTGGAATTCTAATTGGATTTAGTGTTGCGACTTATTTCACCAATGAAGCGCTTCCTGCCGGATTTATCCCAAGTGAGGATCAGGGAATGATTTATGCTATTATCCAAACGCCTCCGGGAACAACCTTAGAGCGCACCAATGATGTCGCCAGAAAATTACAAAAGATTTGTGAAGAAATCGACGGTGTATCTTCTGTATCATCCTTAGCGGGTTATGAAATTATGACCGAAGGTCGTGGTTCGAATGCGGGTACCTGCTTGATTAACCTGAAACCTTGGGAAGAACGTTCTCATTCGGTACATGAAATCATGGAAGAATTGGAAGGTAAATCTAAAAATCTGGGGGCTATCATTGAATACTTTGAACCACCGGCTGTACCAGGATTTGGTTCCTCGGGAGGTTTCTCCTTACGTTTATTAGACAAAACCAACGGAACCGATTATCAGGAATTCCAAAGAGTAAACAACGATTTCCTTGCGGAATTAGAAAAACGCAAAGAACTTACTGGAGTATTTACTTTCTACTCAGCGAATTATCCGCAGTTAAAATTAGACATTGACAATAAAGCGGCTATGCAAAAAGGCGTAACGATCAAAAAAGCAATGGACAATTTGAACATTCTTATTGGTAGTACTTACGAACAAGGTTTTATCAAATTTGGTCAATTCTTCAAAGTTTATACGCAGGCAGGTCCGGAATACCGAAGAATTCCTTCGGATTTGGAAAATTTATTCGTGAAAAATGAGGCTGGCGAAATGGTTCCTTACTCTTCTTTTATGAAAGTAACCAAACATTTAGGTCCTAACGAGATTACCCGTTACAACTTGTACAACTCGGCTGCTATTCGTGGATTACCGGCTAAAGGATACACTAGTGCCGATGCCATTAATGCTATTAAAGAAGTTGCTAAATTGAAATTGCCAAGAGGATATGACATCGCCTGGGAAGGATTATCCTATGACGAGGCAAACCGTGGAAACGATGCTTTGTATGTATTCGGAGTAGTATTAATTTTCGTTTACTTAGTATTGGCTGCACAATATGAAAGTTTCTTATTACCATTGGCCGTATTATTATCATTACCGGTTGGATTCTTTGGATCATTCGCCTTATTACAATTAATGGGATTGTCTAATGACGTTTATGCTCAAATTGGGGTCATCATGCTTATCGGATTACTCGGTAAGAATGCCGTACTGATTGTAGAGGTTGCCGTCCAGAAGCGGGCTCAGGGCATGAGTATTGTCGATGCGGCTATGGAAGGAGCCAAATTGCGTTTCCGCCCTATTTTGATGACTTCATTTGCCTTTATCGCGGGATTAATTCCGTTAGTAATTGCAACCGGAGCAGGAGCCATTGGTAACCGAACCATTGGAGGTTCGGCTATGGGAGGAATGATTATCGGTACTTTATTCGGAGTCTTTGTAATTCCAGGTTTGTATTACATATTTGCCAAAATGAGCGACGGTCGTACTTTAATTCAGGATGAACATAACGAACCGGCTTCTGAAGAGTTCATGAGAGCTAGTGAGGGCCAAAGTAAACTTCAATTAAGGCTGAAAGAAATGAACAAACAATTGAAAAAATTAATGAAAAGAGAGGAAGACAATGAATAATTCAATTTTCAAATTTATAAACATAAGGTCAGTGTTAGGACTGACCTTATCTACCCTTGTTTTTCAAAGTTGTGTACCAACAAGAACCGTGCGCGATGAAAAAAAGGATTTACCGGAACAATTTCAGAATGTTACTTCGAATGATACTACTAATTCGGCTCAGATAAAATGGAAACAATTTTTTGATGATTCTAATCTGAATGCACTTATTGAAACGGCTCTGACCAACAATCAGGAGTTAAATATCATGTTGCAACAGGTGGATATGGCCAAAAATGAAATTCAGGCCCGAAAAGGAGAATATTTACCATTTGTAGGCATTCAGGCAGCTGCCGAAGTAGAAAAAGTAGGTCGTTATACGAGTCAGGGAGCTAATGATGCGAATACGGACATCAAACCAGGAGAAGAATTCCCTGAACCCTTACAAAATTACAAAGTGGGCGCTTTTGCAACCTGGGAACTGGACGTTTGGAAAAAATTGCGCAATGCCAAAAAAGCAGCGGTAATGGAATACCTTTCCACAATGGAAGGTAAAAATTTCATGGTTACCAGCTTAATTGCTGAAATTGCTGATTCGTATTATGAATTACAGGCTTTAGACAACAAACTGGCAATTTTGACTAAAAACTTAGAATTGCAAAACAACGGTTTGACAATTATTCGTTTGCAAATGCAGGCTGCCAAAGCTACCGCTCTTGGTGTACAAAGACTGGAAGCCGAAGTGTATAAAAACACCAGCGAACTGTACAATGTAAAGCAGGAAATTGTAGAAACCGAAAACAGACTGAATTTCTTAATCGGTCGTTCACCACAACATATTGAACGAAATTCAGATAATTTTATAGAGCAAAAAATAGATACTATTTATGCTGGTATTCCTTCACAGCTCTTAACCAACCGTCCGGATATCCGACGCGCAGAATATGAATTGCAGGCCGCCAAACTGGATACAAAGGTGGCTCGTGCTAATTTTTATCCTTCCTTTACGTTAAGAGCTGGTGTAGGTTTAGAATCGTTCAAGACCAAATATCTTACCACGATGCCGGAATCCGTATTGTATGGTTTAGCTGGTGATATGGTTGCTCCGTTAATCAACAGAAACGCTATTAAAGCCGCTTATTACAATGCGAATGACAAACAATTGCAAGCTGTTTTTGATTATGAAAAAACCATCTTAAATGCCCATATCGAAGTATTAAACGGTTTGTCTAAAATTGATAACCTGAAGAAAAGCTACGAGCAAAAAGAACATCAGGTGGAGGCTTTGACCAATTCTATCGAAATTACTAACAAACTTTTCAGCGCAGCCAGAGCCGATTATATGGAGGTTTTATTAACGCAACGTGATGCTTTAGAATCCAAATTACAATTGGTGGAAACCAAAAAAGAACAGTTAGCTGCTAAAGTTAACATGTACAAATCATTAGGCGGTGGATGGAATTAATTTCGTCTAAAGTTTGATAGTCTTTAAAAAACACCCTTAATGAAAGACAAAGCCACTATTCTCAGAGTGGCTTTGTTGTTTATATACTATTTCACTAAAACGTATTTTTTCTGTTTTTCATCAAATCTTAATACGCTTTGCTTTGAACTCTGTTTTTTGATGATTTCTTTATCGCAATTGGCATCAAGTGAATAGTCTTTGAACTTCATTTTGACAATAATATCATTAAACTTATCTGCTAAATTAGTATTGATAACAAAAACACTTTTTGAGGTTTCAAATGAAGCATTTTCACAACCACCACCATTTTCACCATTCGATTTTTCAAGTTCAAAATCATGCAATACTTCAACAATTTGGTTGTTTTTAAAACAATAAAGATTAATTGAATTTGAACTAAATGGATTTACACTTGAACTTCCGCTATAACTATATCTAATGCCAAAAGCTCTGGTATTTTTGTTCAAATAATAAAGTCCGGTATCAATCTTTATTTCTTCAAAACGCAAAGCATCCGAAGTCCATTCCGCTTTTTTAGTGTATTTGGATTCAAAAGATTTGGTATTTTTATTATAAACCAATAGGTTGTTGTCAATGTCAAAACAATAATCACATTCCGCATCACGATTGCTAATTACGGGCAAAACAACAATAAGTTTTTCATTTTGATTGGGAAGTGCTTTCAAGCAAATTTTATCAGACAAAACATCTTTTTCATTAACTTTTAAGAACGCAACAGCTTTATTAATAATTTCTTTATCTGACAATTCCTGCCCAATAATTGAACTTTTAAAAAGAATAAAAGCAATTACCAATAAATTTTTCATGCACTAAAATGTTTTATTTATTTTTTTAAATCAAAATTCAGCATTAACAAATCTTCAATCTGAAATCAAATTCCCTTTGCTTTCATTTGCAAAATCACGTCTGAAGGATTCAGGAAAGTCGGTGCTTGTTCGGTGATACTTCCGGCTCTTTTTTTATTGAGTTTAAAAACCACATCCTGTTCGCTGGTAAATAACAAAGCACTTAAAAAAGGCTTATTCATCAACGAAAACAAAATAGGATAGGTTTCCTCCAAAGAATAAAAACTTTCGGTCTCTTCGGTCTTAAAACGGCTTATAACCGACATTTTCATTTCATCATTCTCCAACAAAACCGGACGAATGTAAACATTCTTGATTTCGGTATCTCCAATGGTTTTTGCCAGCGTTAATTTGGCAAAAGTTTTATCTTCTATACTTTGTTTTACTCTTTCCCAAAAAAGCGCAAAAATAGGCTCGTATGACATTTTATTTTTTTAATTATTTAATTCTGAAATCTAATCCCGAGACTTCGGGACTGAACACTAACCTATTCCCCCGTAAAAACCGCTTTTCTTTTTTCCAAAAA